>FUFK010041094.1_pt1 | contig 31622 bp, 49 predicted proteins | sample 1021851 | NCBI WGS metagenome assembly FUFK01 (sample SAMEA51879418, study PRJEB19060) | metagenome | reverse complement strand
TCTGACCAATGGTACTGGAAGATAGTCAAAGCGTCTGAGAGCGGTCTGGTCAAGGATGAAGAACTAGAGGCCGCTAGTAGCCAGATGACACTGGAACAATACGAGCAAGAGTATGAGTGTTCGTTTACAGCGGCTATCATTGGTGCTTATTATGGCAAGCTGCTATCAGACGCAGAAGATAACGGCAGGATTACCAGAGTGCCGTATGACCCGGCCTACCCTGTGCATACTGCGTGGGATCTGGGGATAAATGATTCAACAGCTATCTGGTTTGCCCAGATATTTAGGAGTGGAGCAGTAAATGTTATTGACTACTATGAAAGCAGCGGTGTTGGCCTGGATCACTACGCTGAGATCCTACGTCAAAAAGATTACCACTGGGGAGATCACCTCGCCCCCCACGACATCGAAGTCAGGGAAATCGGCTCGGGGAAAAGCCGCCTCGAAACGGCGTTCAGCCTCGGCATCAGGTTCAAAGTCATCCCGAAAATGAAAGTTGCTGACGGGATCAACGCTGCCAGAGTATTGATACCTAAATGCCACTTTGATCGTGATAAATGCGCTGAAGGCGTAGAAATGCTAAAACAATATCGGCAGGAGTGGGATGAACGTAGAAAAATGTTTAGGGATCATCCGCGCCATGACTTCACGTCTCATGCTGCGGATGCGTTTAGGTATCTGGCTGTTGGGTTGGAGAATAGGCAAGCTGCTGTTCGCCCACCGCAGAAAGTGGCAGTTAATGAATATAATCCTTTCACGATATGACAAAAGAAGACATAGAGGACATAATTTATCTAATAAGATCAAGTGATTACCACAACTGGTATAGCAAAGACGATTTTATAGACATGATAAAGACACCGTATAGTTTGCAGCAGTATCTGATTGTAAGGGATGGGGCTAGACCAATTTGCTTTGCAACATGGGCGTTTCCAAGCGCAGACAACATAAAAGACTATTTACTTGACCACAGGTTCCCGAAAGATGGGTTTTATGGACAGGGCAAAGATCCTTGGATAATTGATTTTATATCTCTTGGCGGTAGGCGTAATACGACAATAGGTTTCAGAACTGTCAAAAGTATGTTACTAGAAAAAGGCTATAAATGTTTTTTCTGGTTTAGACCACAAACATCTAAACTTGGATTTCATAGGTGGAGTTGATTATGGGTAGCATCATAAGAGTTGTAAAAGACACGGCAAGGGATCTGACCAAAGGGGTTGGCAGTGTAATTGAGACAGTGGTTGAGAACCCAATTAAAAAGATTGGTAAGGAAACTTTTGATACGTTGGCTGGCACTACAGATGAAGAACGCAGAGCAATCCTTTATGGTGACATAAATTTTCCAGAAGTGACCCCAGAAGTGACGCCAGAGGTTGTGCCTGACGATGATACAATTATGGGAAGAGGCACAAGACGCACAAGGACTACAAAGCGTTCTGGTCAAGCCGGAACTCTTATGGAAGGGTATGGGGTTACATATTCCAAGCCTAGCCCTAAAGCGCCAACAGGGAGTGCATAATGGGATTTCTTAAACCTAAAGTTTTTATACCGCCAGCACCTTCAGCACCGCCACCGCCAGCACAAGCAAGTGATGAGGATACAGAACGCGCAGCAGCATTGGCTGATGAGGCGATGAAAAAGCAAAGAAAGAAAAAAGGTGCTGGATCTACGATAGTTGCTGGCGCACTCAGCGAAGATCAACAGCAAACATCATCAGGCGGCACACCAACTTTATTGGGGTAAATCATGCACATGAACAGCATCAAAGAATTGATCGGACGCTACGATCACCTCAAAACCCAGCGTGACAACTGGAACAGTCACTATCAAGAGTTGGCTGATTACATGCTTCCTAGAAAAGCAGATGTTGTTAAAAGCCGTTCCAAAGGCGATAAGCGCATGGAACTTATCTTTGATGGCACAGCCTTGCAAGCTGTAGACCTTCTGTCATCTAGTCTCCATGGCCTTCTTACAAGCGGTGCTGCCCCTTGGTTCCACCTTGACATGAAAGATGAAGAGATTGGTCGTGATGATGAGGTGCGTGAGTGGCTACAAGATACAAGCCAGAGGATGCTGAGAGGGTTTGACCAATCAAACTTTGGCACTGAAGTCCATGAGATGTATGTTGACCTTGTTGTGTTTGGCACAGGCTGCATGTTTGTTGAAATGGAAGATGGTGCGTTACGGTTTAGCACCCGGCACATATCAGAGTTTTACATACAGGAAAATCAGTTTGGTATGGTTGATACAGTGTTTCGATCATACAAGTCTCCTGTGCGTCAGGTGGTGCAAAGATTTGGCATAGAGAATGTAACAGACTACATACTCAAAAAACATCAAGACAAGCCTGATGAAGAAATAGAAATACTGCACGTTGTCATACCCAGAGAGGACAGGGACAAGACAAAAGTTGACAACAAGAACATGCCGTTTGCATCTATTTACATTGATATGCAATCGTCAGCTATGCTTTCTGAAAGTGGTTTCCAAGAGTTCCCTTACATTGTTCCACGATATTTGAAGGCAACTGGTGAAACAATGGGGCGTTCCCCAGCGATGGTTGCGTTGCCTGATGTCAAGATGTTGAACTTGATGTCTAAAACAATCATCCAAGCTGCTCAGAAACAAATAGATCCTCCCTTGCTTGTTCCTGATGACGGATTTCTTCTCCCTATCCGTACCCAGCCTGGGGGATTGAACTTCTTTAGAAGCGGTAGCAGGGACACGATCACACCGTTGAATACAGGCGCGAATATCCCAATCGGTATAAATATGGAAGAACAGCGCAGAGGTGCTATCAGATCTGCGTTCTTTGTTGACCAGCTTCTTACAGGTGGTGGGCCTAACATGACTGCGACAGAGATCTTGCAAAGGCGAGAAGAGCAACTTAGGGTGATTGGCCCAGCCCTAGATAGGCTCAAGAATGAAATGCTGCGTCCATTGATTGACCGTGTGTTTGCTTTGATGTTACGCGCTGATATGTTGCAAGAAGCACCAGAGATACTGCAAGGGCGTGATGTGGATATTGAATACATCTCACCGCTTGCACGCGCACAAAAATCAAGCAGTCTAAACAGCACAATGAAGGCATTGGAAATATTGATGCCACTTGCCCAGATGCTCCCTGTTGGAGATCACATAGACCCAGATGGATTGGTCAGGCACGTTACTGAATCTCTTGGTGTTCCTAAGACAACCCTAAAGTCTGAGGCTGAAATCCGGCAAACAAGACAGGCTAGGGCTGAAGCAGAACAACAACAGGCAGAGGCTGCTCAAGAATCACAAGATGTTCAAGACATAGCTCAGTTGGCTCAAGCCACTAGAATGGTAAGCAAGTGAACAAAGAGATAGAAAAGACAAAAGACCTTTATAGACAGACATTTAATACAGACAGTGGAAGCAAAGTCTTAACTGATCTGGAAGCTAGGTGTAACTATAAGACACTTAGCTATGTTGCTGGCGATGCCAATGCAACCGCATTTGAAGAAGGCAAGAGGGCCGTAATTCTTCATATCTACAACATGATGAGAGAGGAGTCATAATGTCATTAGAAAACGCCGAACAGGTAGCCCAGCCAGAGGCAACCCCTGCGCCAGCGATTGAAACGCCAGCAGAGGTAGCATCAGGCGGGTCTGGTAACGAGTTTTTGAACATGATACCAGAGGACTTGCGAGAGCATCCAAGTCTTTCACCTATTAAAGACGTACAAAATTTAGCCCGGTCATACGTCAACAGCCAAAAGCTGATCGGGGCTGACAAACTGCCATTACCAGCCAATCCGACAGACGAGGATCTCGACAGGATTGCTGAAAGATTGGGAAGGCCAGAGGCTGCATCAGGCTACGAGATAGCTGTAGATGGCAACATTATCACAGAAGATGTGGCGCAAGATTTTGCAGAGATGGCGCATAAGACAAGGCTTACACCAAAGCAAGTTGTTGATGTGTTGGATTATTACAAGAACCGCGTGGAAGGCACTGTGCAAGCAGATGCAGACAAAAAACATCAATCACAGATAGATGCCAGCAACCAACTCAAAGCAGAGTGGGGATCTAACTATGACAAGAATGTTGAGTTAGCTATGGGGCTTGCAGAAGAGTTGTCTGATACTCAGGCTATCACAAGGATTGTTCTTGAGGACGGAACAAACTTGGGCGATCACCCTGAGTTTATTAAAGCATTTGCAAAATTCGCTGAGTTCAAGCAATCTGTGACAAGTGAAGACACTGTTGCAGAAAAGTCACAGGTCAATCATATGACAAAACAAACTGCACAAGCGGAGATAGATGCGATTATGAAAGGGCAAGATTACACTGGAAAGGACCCTGTTGCGCGTGATAGGGCTGTTCAAAGAGTCGCAGCGTTGATGGAAGTCGTGCATGGTTGACGGTTTGACAACAAAAGAGATTAGGCTGGAATGTTTGCGACTAGCTGTTGAAAATGGTAAAAGTCGTGATATGATGCAGCCTCATCTACTCGCAGATGTTTACTACGAGTGGGTGATGCAGGGTAGCGAGGATACTCGTCCTGCTGACAATCGGAAAGACGAAGGCCACAAGAAGGCCAAAAATTCTAGGAGTGTCCGCGCTGTCGGGTAGCAGTCTGCAATCAAATGTCATTAGGTAAAAGGAGACAGCGATGTCTATTGAAGTAACCACGGCATTTGTCCAGCAATATTCTGCAAACGTGCAGATGTTATCACAGCANAAGGGTTCTCTTTTGCGTGATGCTGTGCGTGTAGAAAGCATGACTGGCAAAAATGCCTTCTTTGACCAAGTGGGTAAAGCGACAGCACAAAAGCGTACAACGCGCCATGCTGACACTCCCCAGATTGATACACCCCACGCAAGACGTAGGGTGACACTTGTGGACTACGAATATGCTGATCTTATTGATGAGCAAGATAAAGTTCGCATGCTCATTGATCCAACCTCTGCCTATGCTCAAGCAGCCGCTTTTGCATTGGGTCGTGCGATGGATGATGAGATCATCTCAGCAGCTTTGGGTACAGCGTTTACTGGTGAGACAGGCAGCACATCTACTGCGCTTCCTGCTGGTCAGCAAATTGCCGATGGTAGTGCAGATCTGACTGTTGCAAAACTAAGGACTGCTAAAAAGACCTTAGACCTTGCGTCAGTTGATCCGTCAATCCCACGCTACATAGCTGTAGGCCCAGATCAGATTGAAGCATTGTTAGGTGATACAAACGTCACCAGCAGCGACTTCAACACGGTCAAAGCTTTAGTGCAAGGTGAGGTAAACCAGTTCATGGGCTTCACCTTTATCGTGTCAAATCGTTTGTCAAAAACTGGCAACATCCGTTCATGTTTNGCATGGGCAGAGGATGGTCTTGCTCTGGCGATTGGTAAAGATGTGATGGCAAGAATAGATGAGCGTTCCGACAANGGTTACGCAACGCAAGTCTACTATTGCATGAGCATTGGTTCCACTCGCATGGAAGAAGAAAAAGTTGTCCAGATTGACTGTGACGAATCAGCGTAAGGAGTGGTAAATTATGACTACGAAAAATTCAGATCTTGTAGCTAATTTTGAAGCCTCTCCACAGGTTGCCAACGATAGTCAAGAGTTGCACGGTGTTTTGCGTGTTGCTCAAGGCACGATTGCGTTAGCTGCTGGTGACAGCACCGACAATGATATTGTCATGCTGGCTCCAATCCCAAGTAATGCTTCTATCACAGCCATACAGGTTGCGGCAGATGCGCTTGGCGGTAGCTGCACATTCAATGTTGGCATCTATCAGACAGACGGAACTGTTGTAGACGAAGACTTCTTTGCAACGTCAGTTGCAGATGGAACTACAGCGGTTGCGGATCTGAGGACAGAGGCAGCAGACATCAACACGATTGGTGCGAAACTGTACACAAATGCAGGAGCGTCAACTGATCCGGGTGGGTATTACTACATAGCCGCTACATTCAATGCCACTGGTGGCACTGGTGGCGATATGTCGTTTATCATCCACTATGTTGTAAACTAAAGGATTGAGAGGGCGGTGCAAGCCGCCTTCTCTTCTATGGCAGGGGGGTGCTTTCAAAGACCCCCTACCACCATTTAGGAGTTTGCTATGGCATCAGTGGTTGACTTGTGCAACAGAGCGTTGGACTTGCTTGGCGCGGCAAACATAACTGCGCTAACTGAAAACTCAAAAGAAGCTAGATTGTGTAACGAGAACTTTGATGATGTCAGAGATGCTGTTTTGCGTTCTCATCCTTGGAATGTAGCAATCACAAGAAAAGCCTTGCCAGCAGATTCCGATACCCCGGCGTTTGGTTTTTCGTTTCAGTTTAGTTTGCCCACAGATCCGTTCTGTTTGCGTGTTCTTTCGTTCTGGAACAGCAACGTAAACAATGATGTGGCTGCGTATGACAGCAATGTAATGTTTAAGGTTGAGGGCCGCAAGGTATTATCAAACGAGGACACATGCAATATTATTTATGTAGGCCGTGTAACTGACACAGAACAATATGATAGCCTTTTGAACAAAGCTATATCAGCGCGTCTAGCGGCTGAGATTGCCTACAATATTACAGGTAGCAACTCTGTTGCATCAAACATGCTTACCATATACGAAGCACGTCTCAAAGAAGCCAAGGGCGTTGATAGTATGGAAGGTTTTCCAGAGCAACCACAGGCAGACGACTTCACAAATATTAGGTTGTAAAACATGGCGCGTGTCTCCACCATAATCACCAACTTCAGAACTGGTGAGATTTCGCCGAAACTTGAAGGCCGTATTGATCTACAGAAATACAACGAGGCCGTACAAACTCTAAACAATATGCTTGTGTTCCCATCCGGCGGTGTGACTCGCAGACCGGGTTCGTTCTTTGCTGGGCGTTCAAAAGATGGCGGCAAAGTAAGATTGATAAACTTTGAAGTTAGTGACGAACAGGCATATGTCCTTGAGTTTGGCGCAACATACATCAGGTTTTACAAGGATGGCGGCATACTCACAGAGGCCACAACAAACATCACTGGTATCACTCAAGCAAACCCAGCGGTTGTAACAGCCGCGTCACACGGTTTAAGTGACGGTGACAGAGTGTTCATTAAGTCTGTTGTTGGTATGGTAGAGGTAAACAACTTAGAGTTTACGGTTGCAAACAAAACAACCAACACCTTTGAGTTATCGGGCATCAACAGTAGTGCGTTCACGGCTTATTCAAGTGGCGGCACTGTTGGAAAAATAGTTGAGGTCACAACCACATACTCAGTAACAGACATATTTGAAATAAATCATGCACAGTCTGCTGATGTATTGTTTTTGGCACACAAAGACCACGAACCAGCCAAGTTGACAAGAGCCACAGCAACTAGCTTTACGCTTGCTGATATTGATTTTACAGATGGCCCATATCTGGATGAGAATGAAACAACCACAACTTTGTATGCTTCTGCAAACACAGGGAGCGTAACTATAGTTGCGTCTGCCAATTTATTTGCGGCAACTGACGTAGGGCGTTTGATTCGTTTCAGAGAGGTAATAGAGGTCGAGCATGATGTTTGGGAAGCTAGTACAAGTTACGCTCAAAACGATTTGGTAAGATTTGGCAACAATGTTTATAAAAAAACTGACACTGGAACAGAGACAAGTGGAAGCACACCTCCAGTGCATTTGTCAGGCACGGAGACATATGGCAGTCTTGAGTGGGAGTTTCAGCACAGTGGCTCTGGTTTTGTAAAAATTACAGGGTTTACAGACGCACAAAACGTAACCGCTACATTCAAAAATGCAGACGGCGTTTTGCCAGCTAGTGTAGTGGGATCAGGCAACCCAACAACAAAATGGTCACTAGGCGCGTTTGGCGGCGATCAGGGCTTCCCCAAGGCCGTTGCGTTCTATGAGCAGCGTTTGTACTTTGCTGGCACTACAGGCCAGCCACAGACCATATTTGGCTCAGTATCGGCTGATTTTGAGAACATGACACCTGGCACAAACGATGACTCAGCAGTCAACTTTACGATTGCTTCTGACAAAGTGAACGTCATCAAGCACCTTTTGCCAGCGCGTTTCTTACAAGTGTTGACCACAAGTGCAGAGTTTACCTTGTCTGGCGGCACAGGATCTACACCAGTAACACCAACAAACGTAAACGTGTTGCGCGAAACAACATTTGGTTCATCAGATGTTCGTCCTGTCAGGGCAGGAAACAGCACAATACTTATTCAGAAAGGCCAAGAGAAGGTCAAAGAGATTACCTTTGATTTAGATACAGATGGCTTGCTTGGCATCGACTTGACAATACTAGCTGACCACATACCGCGTGGCGGTCTGACAGATATGGTTTGGCAGCAAGAGCCAGAGTTGATCTTGTGGTTTGTCCACAGTGACGGGCGGTTAGTAGGTCTTACATACGACAGAGCCAACGCTGCTATAGGATGGCACGATCATACGATTGGCGGCACAAGCGCACATGCAACCATAACGGTCAGTGATTATGCAAATATAGCGGTGGGAACCACGCTGGTTTTAACAAAGAGCGATGGCACAACTGTAACATTTACATCAGAGGCGGTTGGCAGTTCATCACCGTCATCATCACTTGGCTTTAGACCGAACACAAACAATAACACGACTGCTGACAACATATTCACTGCAATCAACGCCCATACTGATTTTACTGTGGAAAACCCAGCAGCGGCTGTTGTCACCGTAAAAGAAACATCACCCACGCCCGGTGGTTTGTTGAGCATCAAGAGTTCTGATACAACAAGATTGACAACAACCAATCAAGCAGCGGCTATTGTTGAAAGTGTTACATCAATACCGTCTGGGGCCGAAGATCAGGTATATGTAGCGGTGAGGCGTGAAATAAATGGCAGCACAGTCAGACATGTTGAGTTTCTGAAGCCCATAGAGTTTGGAACAGATGTTACGGATGCTTTCTTCTTAGATAGCGGCCTGACATATGACAGCACAGCGACAAGCACTATCACAGGGCTAAACCACCTTGAGGGTGAAATTGTGTCTGTGTTGGCAGATGGCTCAACGCACCCCGACAAAACAGTGTCAGGCGGTGCTATCAGCTTGGATAGAAGCGCATCAAAAGTGCATGTTGGCTTTGGTTTTAGATCAACTGTGGAAACATTACGGCTGGAAGCTGGCGCAGAAGATGGCATAGCGCAAGGCAAGATCAAGCGGATACATGGTATAACTGTAAGATTTTTCAACACGGTTGGCGCAGAGATGGGGCCGAACACAGGCAGTTTAGACAGGTTGCCATTCCGTGACAGCAGCATGGCTATGGATGAGGCTGTACCGTTGTTTAACGGTGACAAAGAGATAAGTTTCCCTGCTGGGTATGAAAATGATGCTAGGGTGGTGGTAAGACAATCTCAACCATTGCCTATGACGGTGTTAGCAATTATGAGAAGGTCAAACACATTCGATGCTTGAGGTAGTTAAATTTAACGCGGATCATATCGCTACGATAGAAACAAACTTTGATCTGCCAAAGTCATTCAAAGATGCGTTCAAATCAGGTGATACAGTTGATGCGTTTACTGTCATGCAGGGTGACACAGTAGTAGCTATAGGTGGTATCCATGTGTTGTGGGAAGGCGTTGGAGAAGGTTTCTGTATGCTGTCAAAACACGCTGGCAGATGGCAAACGTCAGTTGCGCGATATGCAAAAATGATGTTTGACGGTATAATAGCAAACAATGACTTGCACAGAGTACAGGCAAGCATCCATGAGCTAGACCCAGAGGCAATTAGATTTGCTAGATGGCTAGGATTCAAAGACGAAGGCATGATGCCCAAGTATGGGCCAGATGGCTCAAACTATCATAGGATGTCAATGGTGTTGTAATGAGTACAGAAGCAGCGCAAGGCGGTTCATTATTAGGTGGTTTTCTAGGTTATAAAGGAAACCAAGCCGCTGCCAAACAAGCAAAAGCAATAGGCGATTTTAATGCAGCAGTTGCAGAGAATGAAGCTATTGTTTTGCGCCGCCGTAAGATTGATGAAGAAGCAAACATGCGAAGTGCATCAGCTAGACTGATCGCTACTGCAAATGTGGCTACGGCAAAGTCTGGTATAGAAATGTCAGGCAGTGCGCTTCAAGCTGCTGAGGATTCATATTTTAATACTGAAATGGATGCGCTGAAGATTCAATATGCTGGAGATATAGAGGAAACAGCAAAAGCATCAGAGGCTGCGTTAGCAAGAGCAACAGGCCGCGCTAAAGCCTCTGCATATAAATTAGCGTCATATCAATCTTTACTTGAAGGCGGTACACAAGCCGCTACTCTAGGTGCGTGAGGAAGTAATGCCGAAAATTCCAATATACCAACAGCAAACAGAACTAGCCGCTGGCTCTCTTGGCCCAAGGGCGTCATCTGCATTTGAGGCTCCCGGCAGAGCATTAGCTAGTTTTGGAAAGCAAGTCGCTGACAGTGCTTTCAAACTTGGGATGATGGAGAAAAAGGCAGAGGCTGATGCGAAAGGTTTTGAATTTGAAAGTTCTGCGATAGAAAACGCTTCTACGTTTCAAGAAACTAATGAGTTTACAACTACAGAATCTGCAAAAACAAAATTTGAAGAAGATGTTTCTAAACCTTTATTTAAAAAACTTGAAGATTCGGACCTTACAAGGAATCAGAAAAGACAAGTAAGAGCAAGATTGCAAAGGCAGTTATTAAAAGGGTCTATTGACGCTCAACAAAAAGCCGCAACTAACGGCAAAATATTTCGTGGCAATTTAGACAACAAAAGATTGGCTCAACTGCAAAAAGAGTTTGCCACAACGACTGACCCAGATTTGAAAAAAGCTTACGCTGCATCAGCAGAAGATATTATTTTAAGTGCCTCGCAAGCTGGTAACAAAATTTCCTATACAAGCAAATCTTGGAGAAGCGGTGCTATTGCTGAAGATATTGCGACTATTACTAATTCCGCTTCATCATGGCAAGACTTTGAAAAAGCAAAAAAACTTAATGAAAATAATACAGGAATTACAGAAATTGAACGCTCACAAATTGATAGAAATATCGTAGTCCAACAGTCTGCATTTGTAACAGAAGAAAAGAAGAGAATTAAAGGAGAGGTGTTCGCCGCATTTCTAAGTGAAGATGAGTTTGACACAGCAATGAGTCAGGCTGAGACAGGTGATATTCAAATCCAAAGAGATGATGAAGTTATAAATATTTCTTTGAGTGGGATGCCTAATGATGAAAGATTGAACATAATAAGTTCTTTGAGAACACAAAGAAACATAAAAATTACTGAAGACGAAAGAAATATTATTGAAAATGTTTCTAAAACTTTTGCAAGCCAAACTTTAGCGCAGCTTCAAGAAACGAAAGACAATTTGCAAGACGCAACTGGTCCTTACTCAGGCTACAGTTTGTCAGTAAGAAATACTTTAGAAACTGTTGTTAATAAACAAATAAATGATTTAGCACCAAAGGCTGTTGCCCAAGCTGTTGTAGATGCAGAGACTTTAAAGGCTGAAATCTCGGATAATAACGGGATTATGACGTCAGAAATGCAAGAAACCGCAGCAAACATTGAAACAAACCTGAGAGAAGCTGGCGAACTTTTTAAAGCGGATGAGTTTGGTTTAGAATTTAATTCCACGGCAGATGCCACTGCTGCCTTTAAAAGGGTTGAGTTTTCTTCTCTTTCTGACCAAAACGCAGAACTTAAACGATTGCAAGAAAACGCATCAACGGCAAGAGGTGCTAGAGCAATAAGAAAATTTAAAAAATTTTTAGGCGAAAGGGATAAAGAGTTAGGGGAAGATTTTGTAGGTTATTATAATAGGAAGAACCCAGAGCAACCTCTTACGCCTAGCGAACTTGTCAATATGCAGTTGCAAATGGGCATTGCGCCTCAAGATGTAAGGGTTACATCCAACGCAGATTTAACAGCTTTCAAAGCAAGATATAATGCCGAAGGCGCAGACAAAGGACAAGAGTTAAAAAATTTTGTTGAGTCTTTCGGGTCAGCAAATGAAAATAGAGTTATGCGTCATTTGATGACTACCAACACCATAACCTTTGCGGAGCATCTGAGAGCAGCGCATCCAAATACTGCAAATATTGGTGTGGTTGTTGAGGGGAACACAAAAGGAAGCGTTGATTTTTTTAAAACACAACTGTCAACAGATGAGAGAAACGAAGTTGATGGTCTTGTTCGTTCTATCCTTAATAACTATTCCTCTAGTATCAGGGGCGGTATTGTTGATGGAGTCGTTGGTCAAGACAACGATGGTCAAAGAACGGCTCATACTACACAAATGCAAATCGCCATAGGCAATACTGCAAAACATTTGTTAGCCACAAGTAACATAGATCCGCAAGAGGCGGTTGATATTGCTTACAAGGCCGTGATTGGCAACCACTTTGTATTTGAAGATATAAACGGTTCACAGATGAGAGTGCCGACTGCCCTATCTGATCGGGCAGGAGACATAAGCACCGTGTTACAACATAGTGCTTTTGAGGATCAAGATTATTTGAAAAGTCGAATCATTTTTCCGGCAACCCCAGAGGGGCGAAATGAAGAAGATTTCCAAAATGAATACTTGCAGGACCTGAGAAACAGCGGATCGTGGCGCACCACAGTAGATAACAAAGGTGTGTTTCTTGTAGATCAGTTGGGCAACCTAGTGCCAATGAAACCAAGTGATGATTTAATTCCTTTGGAGGGAATGGAAAATTTTGGTGGTTTTGTTTCTGTGCCGTTTGATTCTGTACTGCCATTGGCAGATCAATACAGAGATATGGAGGGGGTGCTTAAAAGCAGATTGAACAAAATATTTTCTCAAAAGAAGTTGTTTTAATGGTAGACGTTTACATTCCAGAACAAACATTTAACAAAAGTCTTCACGATCAATACTTTAATCACGCGAAGGCTGGCACGTTAGATGTGTTAGGTGCGACTTTTGAAGAGACTATGTATTACAACCCTCTTAACGCTTTAGGCCGTATTGCAGATCAAAAGTTAGGACAAGGCAGAAAAGGCCGCCATCTTACAAGAGAAGAATATTTAGAAAGCGAATATTACAGAGAAGGCATGGACATCAATCAGGATGGGATCACTGAGGGTCTGGCTTCTTTACTTGCTGAGAGACATGATGAGAGATCTGCCTTTCAAACCACTCTGAGTAGATCAAGGGGTGGGATTGGCCTTGGTGCTGCACAGTTTGGCGTTGCGCTGGCTGGTAGCGTTTTAGACCCACTGAACATAGCGTCTGCGTTTATACCCTCTGTAGCGGTTGCTAGAGGGGCTACAATGGCGGCTAAAATAAGACCCGCTAATGTAGCAAAGGCAATCAGACAAAGGCTTGATGGCAAGACATCTGGCAGTCGTTTTGCAACTGGCACAATAGATGGTGCAGTTGGTGCGGTGGCGGTGGAGCCACTGGTTTACGGCGCGGCTGCTTTAGAGCAAGATGATGATTACACCCTTATGGATAGCTTTCTAAACGTGGCTCTAGGCTCTGCGCTTGGCGGTGGGCTGCATTGGGGTGCTGGAAAAATATCTGACAGAATCAACAAACTGCCAGCCCCAGTGAGAGATGAGGCGCACAAAATCTCAATCGTACAGGCTGCAACAGATCAAGAAATTCAAGTCAGGGATCTTATAGACGATGTAGAAAAAACCAATTTGGCAACGGTTGAAGAACGTGCTGGCAAAAAGATTGTTTATAAGTCTGACGGAACGACTGTGGCGGTTGATGTTGTTGATATAAGCAAAGATGGCACAATCACTGTGCGCGATGTAGATGGCACAGAAAAGATAGTTGATGCTAGTGATTTGCGAGGCAAGTCGCNTTTTGATGAGGACTTTGAGGTTGAAGATATTGGCACTGGTGAAACTGTACCTGTATCAACGATGAGCGATGCTTTACTGAAAGCATCTGTAAAAGAATTTGATGCCAGAATAGAAACTCTGCAACCATATGCAGGAAAACCAGAATCTGAAATATCTGCCGATGCTGTAAAAATTGAAAAATTAAAAGCAGAAAAAAGGGCTGTTGAAGTTGAGATGGATAGGAGGGCTGGAAAAGCAATAGAACGCCCCGCCGATCCAGACATGAAACAAGCCATTGAGGCTGATTTAGCCACCTTTCAAAAGGAAATAGATAACATCCGAGCAAAGGCAGAAAAGCGTAAGAACAAAAGAATTACAGCAGCAGAGCAAAAGAAACTAGCAGAATTGCAAGAAAAAATTGCTACCCGGCAGAGTCAGTTGCAGGAAGCCTCTGACCTTGTGGATACAGAGCAAGGTGTTCTCACGACTCAGCAAGCAGATGATTTAGCTGAAAACCAACAGATGCAACCAGATAATCTGGGCAGACTAGCCGAACACAAAGACGCTGTAGATGAGATGGCGGCTGATAAGCCTGTCATGGAAGAGATTGATCTAAATGATTTTGAGGCTGAAAACGCACGGATGCAAGAAGATTTGCAAGATGAAGAAATGCAACAGTTTTTAGCAGATGATTTAAAGCGGTCTATTGAAGACACGGCTATATTAGATGAAAAAGCAAGCAAGTATGAAGATATAAGTCGTGCTGGTGCGGCTTGTATTTTGAGGCGATAGCATGAGTTGCGTTCAAGAAATCATTGATGCCGCAAAGAAAGCTGGGGTTGTCCTTGATGATGAAGAGGCACAAGAGGTTTTTGATGTTCTAACTGAGCGTTTACAGAAACGAGTTGAAAACGCTGGCGAAGGTGAAGAACTAGAGGTCTTTAATCTTGCAAGAGAGATAGCAAAGCAAGCCAGGATCAATGCAGTCATGCAAAAGCGGAACCGATTGCTAAACGCCAAAGCATACGCTGACATAATGCGATTTGTTTCTGAGTCTGATGACCCGGCAGAGGCTTTGTCAGCCATAATGGTTGGCAGTTATAGATACGCAGAGAGTGGTCTGAACAGTGTCGATGCGCGTCAACAGGCGATTATGAGCAAACACGCTGGGGAGATGTTGGCTGCTTTGACCAATGAAAGATTAGACAAACTGTTTGTTAGCAAAGAGTTAGAGCCGTTGATCTTTGAAGCCATGTTTGACCCAGAGGGATTTGATGTCAATGTAGCTGGCGGAAAAGAGGCAAAACGTATAGCAGAGATCATACAGATTACACAAAAACGTATGTTGAAGCGCAAAAACCAGCAAGGCGCGATGATTGCGGAGTTGAAAAACTACGCTGTAAGACAGTCACACGACCCAATATTGTTAAGGGCTGGGGCTAAAACAGACGCAGAACTAGATGCTGCAAGAGCTTCTTGGGTTGAATACATGCTCAAGCCAGATGTGCTTGATCCCAAAACATTTGAAAACAAGCCGCCAACAAAAAATGGTGAGCCGTACACAAACGAGCAGTTTTTAGGTGATATGTGGGATAACTTAGTGTCTGGTCAGCATAGTAAAGTTGATGAACTAAGAGGTGATGACGGTCAGCCTGACAGTTTGGCATCATTTACTGGCCCCGCAAATTTAGCAAAAAAACTCAGTCAAAGCCGTATCATACACTTCAAAACAGGCAAGGCGGCTCATGCTTACATGAAGAAATATAGCAGAATGAGTTTGGCTGACGCTGTGTTGAATGGCATTACACATGATGCTCAAGCTATTGGTTTGATGGAAAGGTTTGGCACAAATCCAAAAGCCATGTTTGAGCGAATCAAAAAAGACCTCAAGGATAAAAATAAACACAATGCAAACCGAATAGACAAAATTGTCAAAAGAGAGGAATCTTTTATCGGTAACATAAATCATCAGTTTAGCGAACTAGACGGCACAACAAGAGCGAGAGGGGCCGCAAGGCCTGTTATGTTTGGGGCAGATTTTGCTGGGATAGCGGCTGGTTGGCGCATGTTGCAGAACATGTCAAAGCTAGGGCAAGCGGTAATTACATCATTTTCTGACATAGCAAGCAAGGCATCTTTTATAAACACACGTTCTGACCGTGGCATTTTTACATCATATGCCAGAGCGTTTAGTGATGTATTTAGAAACTACAGTTCAAGAGATCAAAAGCGTTTGGCTTTTCTTTTGGGCGTTGGGGTAGACGGGTACAACGGAGATGTGTTTGCTAGATTCGGTGCAAATGATAGTGGGCCGGGGATGATGGCAAAGGCACACAATATATATTTTAGACTCAATGGCATGAACTATTGGAACAACGCACAAAAAGTTGGTGTTGCTAAAATGCTTGCGGCTGATCTTGCAACATACGCAGACACAGGCTTTGGTGACATCCCAGCAGCAACTAGGTTTGATCTTCAAAGGTATGGCATCAACGAAACAGAATGGAACTTGATGCGTCAGATGCAACTCACCGCTATTGACGGCAACAAGTACATGACATCTTCTGGGGTTGATGCTTTGTCAGATTCAAGCATAGCACAAGCGGCGTTGGCAAAGGTAAACGAAACCAGAAAACGTAAGTTAAAACAGCCTACACAGGCGATGATTGACAAGTACCGTGACGATTTGTCAACAAAGATAGCCACATATCTTACAGACGCAGCCGACACTGCTGTTCCCACTCCGGGTGCAAAAGAACGTGCGATAATGAATCAAGGCAGACCTAGAGGTACGATTATCGGTGAAGCATTGAGAGCAATGATGCAGTTAAAGGGTTTTCCAATCACAATCGTTTCAAAAGGTTTGGCTGGTCAATATTATTCAAAAAAGCAACTAGCTGGCATGGCTCCAAATGAGAAACAGTTTTCATCTAGCGGCATGGTGGGTCTGGCACAGATGATGGTTGGCGCAACCATGATGGGCTATCTGTCAGTGCAGTTGAAAGAAATCGTAAAAGGCAAAGAGCCACTTGAGGTGTTCAGCGATGAAACAGCTTTGAACCCAGAACTGTTGACCAAGGCTATGTTGCAGGGCGGCGGCATGGGTATATATGGAGACTTTTTGTTTGGCGAGTACAACAAATATGGTCAGTCTTTGTCGCAAGGGTTGCTTGGCCCTACCTTTGGGTCAATAGACGACATACACAGAATATACAGCAATGTATTATCAGGAGATGTAGAAGCAATTACAAGAAATGCTACACGTTTTGCAGTGAGCAACACACCGGGTTATAATCTGTTTTACACAAAAACAGCTTTGGACTACCTGTTTATTTATGGATTGATGGAACGAGCAAACCCCGGTTACTTGCGTAGAATGGAACGGCGTATGAAACGTGACATGGAGCAAGAGTTTTATTTTCCACCAAGCAGATATGCAAATACCTTTTAATCTGCTAGATTACATAGCTACTGGAGATTGATATGACAGTTAGTAGCACAACAACCAAAAGAAGCGCCAGCGGTGACGGATCTAACGATACGTTTTCGTATAACTTCAAGATCTTTGATGATGATGATATTACGGTCATCATTCGTACTGACTCGACAGGCGCAGAAACTACTAAGACAAAAACAACTCACTACACAGTAACAGGTGTTGGAAGTGCTAGTGGTGGGAATGTGGTGTTTACCTCTGGCAACATACCAGCAAGCGGCGAGACAGTTGTGTTGCTACGCACAACAGCTAGAACACAACTTACAGACTATGTGGCTAACGATCCATTCCCAGCAGCTACGCATGAAGATGCTTTAGATAAACTGACATTTATTGTGCAAGAGTTGGAAGAACAGATTGGTCGTTCACTAAAGGTTTCGCAAACTAACGTAATTGCTACATCTGAATTTACTGCTGATGCAACAGCCAGAGCAAGCAAACTTCTTGGATTTGACGCTGACGGCGATCTGACGGTCACTGAGGGCAAGGTTGACACTGTTACGGCATCTGTATCAGCAGTGTCGGCTGGCGGCACTCCTACGGCCTCAGCGACCTATACAGCGTCCAGTGGCGCACTAGCGTTGGCCTTTGGTCTAGTCACTGGCAATACTGGCGCGACAGGCAATTCTGCTGGTATGCAGCTTACATTTAGCAATAGCACCTCAGATGCTGACCCCGGTGCTGGAAAGTTGGCGTTGAACAACGGCACGATTGCTTCTGTCACAGAGATGTACTTTGACGATGTAGACGACAACGGTGCAACTATATCTACGTTTGTGCAGAGCTTTGATGACATAAGTAACGCCACAGCCAGAGGAATTATTCATATTGAAAAAGAGGGTACGCCAGCCACTTTTGCAGTGTTTAAGGTAACAGGCGCGGTAACAAACGCATCAGGATATACCAAGGTTCCTGTGGGGCATCTTGCCAGCAATGGTACATTCAGCAACGCTGATGGCATCCGTGTTGATTTTAATTATAGCGGTGCTGATGGTGGCGGCAGCTTGAGTGATGTTGCTGATGATACAAGCCCGCAGTTAGGTGGTAATCTTGATGTAAATGGTAACGATATTGTATCTACATCTAATGCTAACATTGATATTGTGCCAAATGGCACAGGCGATGTAACACTGCAAGCAGATACTGTGCAAGTTGGTGATAGCAACGCTAACGCAACAATCACCACTAATGGCACTGGCGATTTAATTCTAAACACAAACGCTGGGACTAACTCAGGCACCATAACCATTGCCGATGGTGCTAATGGGAATATCAGCGTTACGCCTCATGGCACTGGTCAAATAGCGCTTGGCAATTTTACTTTGGATGCAGACCAGACTGTAGGTTCTAGTCAAGATAATTATGTTCTTACCTATGATCATTCTTCAACATCAATTAGTCTTGAGGCATCGGCTGGTGGTGCTGGCGCAACGGGTGGTGGAAGTGATGAAGTATTTTATGAAAATGACCAGGCTGTGACAGCAGATTATACAATTACTAACGGTAAAAATGCTATGTCTGCTGGGCCGATAACTATAAATAGTTCTGTAACGGTTACTGTTGGTTCTGGCGAAACATGGACGGTGGTTTAAATGAGTACATTAAAAGCAGATACAATCCAAAGTACAGCCGGAGGCGCATCTACGCTGACTAAGCAAAATGCGGCGAAGGCTTGGCTGAATTTTAACGCCTCATCAGGTACGCCTTCAGCAGATGATAGTTTTAACTTTAGCTCTTTCACAGATGACGGTGTGGGGGACCACGATGTTCATTTTACTAACTCATTCAACAATGCGAACTACGCTTCTGTTGGCAGTGTGTTCCATTTTAGCGGTATAGATTACGGAATTTTTGGTGCTGTTGCTGCTCATGGAAGCGCAACTTACACCAAGACTACATCAGTTTTTGAAGTAACTACAGGCTATGTGGACAATACAGGGGGTAGTGCTGCGGCTTATGACATGACTGATGTAAGCATGGTTGTACACGGAGATTTAGCATGAGTGAAGTAAAAACAAACAAACTCACTGGCACAAGCACTTCTGGTTCAATAAGCGTTGTGGGCGAAGGCAACTCAACAACCACTAATTTGCAGCAAGGGCTGGCAAAGGCGTGGGCAAAATATACTCAATCAGGGCCTACTACAAATGATAGTTTCAATATAGCAAGTATTGCTGATAATTCAGCAGGAAATTTTACACCCAGTTTTACAAACGCAATGGCAAGTGCCAACTACGTTTTCCCAGCAATCTCTGGAGAAAAACATATTCAGCAATCTGGAACTGACGCTACTGGTTCTTTCACTTTAATTTCTAGTAGTGCGGGTAATAGTGCTGGTGATGGTACTAATTATTTTAGTGTTCATGGAGATTTAGCATAATGGCTGGAACGATTGTAGTCGATACCTTAACACATTCAAGCGTTGGCTCTGTAAATACACAATTTGTTGTCGAGGGCAGTGCGAAAATGTGGATCAATCTTGATGGTGATGCTGGCACACCCGCTGCCTTAGATTCATTAAATGTTGGTAGCATAACAGATGGGGGATCAGGAATTTATACTTACAATTTTAGTTCAAACATGACTAACATAAATTACTGTTTCCAAGGTACAGCCGCTCAGATACCAAGTGGAACTGCCTCTGGGCTAGGACACGAGCCGCAAGATAACAATGCAAGTTATGCTACAGGCTCTGTAAAAGCTGAAACATATTATCACGATTCGTCAACTAACAGAACAAATGCTGATTTAAGCAATAGTAATGCTGCGGTTTTTGGAGAACTTGCTTGATGAAAACACCAGAGTTTCAAGGCACACACTTATTTGATAGATTGTGTTGGGCTAAAAAAAACCTTGAGCCACATCAGTCCGACTATCGTGTAGTCTACGAAGATAACATAGACGAGTGCTGTAAAATCCTCGTGCCAGACCCGAACTGGATGGCCTGTGCGCTTGCCGGAGGAATCTTGCCAAAGGTGTGGGTGTACTGGGAACTAGCCAAAGATGAAGCGCAGCCAGATTTTAAGAAACATACTCGTGGTCACTTGCTTCACAATACAGAGCCTGTCGAAGCTATGACAGAAGAACAAGCAATAGAGTATTTGATTCAGAAGGATATACCTCAGCACGTCTGGCGAAGCTGGAATGAAGGCAACAAACCTAAGATAGTTATATGCCGTAAAGAGCAGCTTCCAGCGACAAGAGAATGGCGCAATGCTTGGAAAATATCAGACGAATTACAAACTGAAGAGAAAGCTGCATAGGAGAATATAATGACTGCAAAAACAATTATTGTGGATAAAGATGGGAAGCAGATTGATGCTGCCGATTTGACTACCACCCCCAGCGACCGACATTTTCGTGATGCTTGGGTGCTTTCTGGCAAAGTTATATCCGAGGATATGACTGCTGCTAAAGTAATCTTCAAGGACAAAATCCGTGAAGTTCGCAAGCCACTGCTTGACGCAGAGGATGTAGTTTATATGAAGGCGTTAGAGGCTGACGATGCTTCTGCAAAGACTGCTTCTGTAAATAAAAAGAAGGCTTTGCGTGACGCGCCAGCGGCTTCAGCTATTGACAACGCAGACACCATTGCAAAGCTAAAGGCGGCGTGGGACACAAGCGTTCTTGGCGCTAGTCCATATGCCTAATAATTTAAGATGGAGCCAGTAACAGCGATAGCTGCCGTTACAGCGGCATCCAATGCAATAGCTTTTATCAAGGCTCGTATAAACGATGTTCAATCTGTTGCTGATATTTCACAACAAATCGGCACGCTCTTTGATTGTCAAAAGAAACTTAATGAGGAGCGTAATAAGCAAGCTGGTGTTGGTGACATCAAATTTCAAAGCAGTATTGATGCAGTTCTTGAGGCCAAAAAATTACAGGAGCAAATGCAAGAAATCAAAACTATGATTAACTTGCGGTTTGGCCCAGACACATGGCAGGAAATTGTCAACCATCATAATCAGAAACTCAGGGAGCAAAAGGAAGCGCAGAGGGCGGCGCGTAGAGAGGCTGCAAGAAGGGCCAANGAGATTGANGAAACGATTAAAACAACGATGCTCGTCACCGCTATTNTCGCAGTCACGGTAGCCTTGTTTATCTTTTTGTTTGTTACTGTTGCTCAAAGTAGTGCAGAGGAGATTGTGCTATGACAGATTGGTGGAAACGATATTTACAATTTAATGTTACAGCCAAGCTGACAATGCTTGCGTCTGTTGCAATGAGTTGGCGTTGTGCTGAATGGTTTATGAATCTTGAAGATCCAACTACACAGCAGTCTGCATTTGTATCCGTAATTATGGGCGTGATGACAGGCGTGTACGGTATTTATCTTGGCAAGGAAGCAAGAACAACCAAGGAATAAAATGCCAAAGTTAAATGAGAACACTGAACTGGCAATGCCAATACGCAATCTGATTGCGTTAGTTGGTGCAGCAACAGTAGGAACATGGGCTTACTTCGGTGTTATTGAACGGTTAAATACGATTGAAAATAAACTTATCTTAATGGAAACTGATCTGGCTATGAATACAGAGTTTCGTATTAAGTGGCCTAGAGGAGAGATGGGCAGTCTGCCAGCCGACTCAGAACAGTTTATGATGATTGAGCATTTGGCTAGTGAATTGGAAAAACTGGCAGAAAATATAGAATCGGGTAATGCGCCACACGACCAGCAACAGAAGTTGGTCTTAGAGTTTTATGATAGGCGATTGACCAAAATAGAAGACAACATAGAAAAGTTGACTAACAAATGATTGAGATGACATTTGTTTTACTGTTGATGATTGGGGAAGAGCGAGTTGAATACACCCCTTATAAGAATCTGTCTGAGTGTTTAAATATACGCCGCAAGATAAAACGTAATGTTGGACATACGACTGACTTTGATAAGAAGTGGTCATGTAAACAATTAAAGGTTAGGCTTGAGGCTGGCGAGATAATGGAGATCATAGAGGACGAATGATACAGTTATTAGGCGTTGTTGGCAGTCTGGCTCAGACATTTCTTGAAGGCAAAGTTGAGAAAGAAAAAGCCAAGTCAGAGATAATGAAGACCGCTGCCCAGCACGATAGCAAGTGGGAAATGATTATGGCTGAGTCCACCAAGGGATCTTGGAAGGATGAGGTAATCACAATAGCCGTGCTAACCCCTTGTATTTTATCATTTATTCCGGGCATGGAAGATGTTGTGAAGTCTGGCTTTGAGCGACTTAGTGAGTTGCCGGACTGGTATCAGAATATTTTATACGTTACAATATTAGCGGGGCTGGGTTTGAAGGGGCTTGATAAATTTAGGAGAAAGTGATGCCGGGGAAACGTAAGTTTGCAAAGGTTCCTAAGACAAAAGGTGGTGTGCCAAAGAAGTATGTACGCGGTGCCAAGAACCCAAAGAAAAGAGAGGCAGAGATCAAGCGCACCGCCAGACTGTATCGGCAGGGCAAGCTGACCCCGGCTATGATGGATCGTATTAGCAAACAGAGGAGCAAGGGATAATGTCTAGGTTTGCAAGCATCTCAGGCGCATCACGGTATTCTCAAACAACTCTCAATAAGGTCTACAAGCGTGGGCTGGGTGCATACTATTCATCAGGCTCTAGGCCAAAGGTATCAGCGCATCAGTGGGCTATGGGCCGGGTAAAGTCTTTTGTGTCTGGCAAGGGTGGTGCAAGGAAAGCTGATTCGGATTTGCTACGCGGTGGTAGCAAGAAGAAAAAACCTAAAAAGAAGAAGACATGAACAAAGATAAACTCCGTGAAGAAATAGCCGAAGACGAGGGCTGCAAGTACGAGATATATTTGGACCATTTAGCTCTGCCAACGTGCGGTGTGGGCCATTTAATCACTGAAAGTGATGAAGAGTACGGTAAGCCCGTTGGCACAATCGTTGAACAAGAGCGAGTGAGAAACTTGTTCGCGTTGGACATAGCTGTGACTCTTGATGAGTGCAAAGTGTTATACCCCGATTTCGATGACTTGCCTCAAGAGTGTCAGCACATCATAGCTAACATGATGTTTAACATGGGTCGGCCCCGGTTATCTAAATTCAAGGGTATGAAGGCTGGCGTAGATGCTAGGGACTGGAACAAAGCGGCAGATGAAATGGTAGACTCGCGGTGGTACACTCAAGTACCCAACCGGGCTAGACGTTTGGTAGATCGCATGAGGGCATTGGCAGATGGCTAAGACACCAGCATGGCAGCGTAAGGCTGGGAAAAATCCTTCCGGTGGTCTAAATGCTAAGGGCCGGGCATCAGCTAGGCGTCAGGGCATGAACCTAAAAGCACCTGTAAAAAAGGGCGACAACCCCAGACGTGCTAGTTTTTTGGCTCGTATGGGCAACATGAGGGGGCCAGAGTACAAAAATGGCAAGCCGACACGGTTGTTATTATCACTCCGGGCATGGGGTGCAAGCAGCAAGGCTGATGCAAAGAAGAAGGCAGCAGCAATATCCAAGCGTAACAAAGCCAAAAAGAAAGGAAAGAAGTGATGTACGGCAAGAAGAAAAAAGCAGGGGCCAAGAAGAACGGACTGACCGCTAAACAAAAGACTTTGCCAGCGGCTCTTCAGAAGAAGATCATGGGTGCAAAGAAAAAGAATAAGCGTTAAAATTCTAATATTTTTTGTGTCGGCTGTTGCGTCCATTTGATAGGCGATTGAATCCCATCAATTCGCCTTGCCATTTTCTCTGGATCAGCCCCATAGTCTTTGTAATTACGGGCTACATTTACGCTGTCAGCCGATGCAAAAGGCCATCGTTTGCCAGCTTGTGCTAGTCCCCTCAACATATGTATTTGTGGGATGTAATTATTTTTAATTATTGTATTGAAAGCGTGGTCAACCCTAGAACACCAAGAACCCGAACCCACATTCCAATATTCACCAGAACTGCCAAAACAAACTCTTGGATATTTGTCGCAAAGAAACTCTAAATATTCAAGGCGCATGCCCATGTGCCAAACTGGTGCGCCTAAAGACAAATGAAAGGGCCATGTAAATAACAACTCCTTTTGCTGTTGCTCTGTTCCATCTATCACATCAGGTATTACAGCCCAATGAGGGTGTCCAAGTTTGTTTTCAAGCCAGTTGTAATATTTATTTACATCAAACCGCTGGCCCCTAGTAAAAACAGAGAACGCCCCATTATCCCACATGATGCTCTGACCAATTTGTAGACACACATCTGCGTCTTGTGGGCTAGAAAAACTCACACAAAAATGCTTACCCGCCATTTTGTATAGCTGATCTCGTGGTGTAAGAGGCGTTCCGTGATAGTGGATCATTTTATTTTATACCAAACAATTAAAGCACCAAGCATTTTGCTTGCCACCATAACAAAGAATCCATACCAACTAAAAAACCCAAGCATTAGCATGAATACCGCGCTATCAACTGGTGTACTGATTGAAGAAGAGATTAAAATTCTTTGCTTCAATGGCTTTTTGTATAAGGTGTAAACTGCCCAATCAGTGATTTCACTAATTGCAAAGGCTACTGCACTAGCTGTTGCAACAAATGGATCAGCCAACAGATAACTCAAAGCAATACCAACACCTATTGCAAATAAAACCTTGTGTCCTAAATCACGTTGCGCTAAATCACGCAGCACAAACACAAATCCTACTAGCAAAGACATTGGTGCAAATTTTTCTCCAAACGGCAGTGAAATCATTGGGATGTAAGAGAAGCCAATGTTTGCAATAACTATAGCAAGAATATAAAGACCTACGTTTTTCATATTTCAACTCCTACTTCTAAGTCATAGTTTGAATGGATTGCGACTCCGTTATGAAGTCCTTTAATTTCAACGTCACAGCCAAAGTGTCTGCAAGCCGCTCTTGCTAAATCTTCTTGGAAAATTGGATGTGTTTTTACATTTTCAAAAAAATCTAAAATGTCTTCTACAAGTATTTTTTCAGAAGTTTCCAGAATGACATGATATTTAATTTTTTGTCCGTCAACAGGACATTCAACATCATCAACTTCAAACTCATAAGTATTTTCAATAATCATCATTTTCTCCTTAAATTACAAATTCTCCACCGTTTGCAATGTATTGAGCAAGGCACTCTATGACATGTGCCTCTGTGGTGTACGCACCAGCATCCGTCAGTGATACAATATGCTTGGGTTTCAGTGGCTCAAAGCCATGATGCTCTAGGATTCTAAACAATCCCCAGCCCGACAAGATTAGCGCGGCGTAGTAGTCAGGCGCTACCAGCCTCGCTTCCTTGATGTCTATATGCTTTTTTAATGAAACAACTTTCGTTTCCATAGCACAACAACTCCCCTAATCCATTGATGACCCAGTATCCTGTCACCAACGGCATTGATTTTTGACAAGCCTCACAGACTACATAGTCGATTGCTGGCTGTTTAAACGCCCTCTCAGCGGCTTTGTCACGTTTTCGCTTCCTTACCACCTCTTTTCTACTTTGGCCTGTTGTGGGGCCTCCTGACGGCCTTCTGGGTAGTGTTGCGTTTCGATGGCCTCTGCAATCGGCTTGAACCCGCCTTGTGAAATACCATCAGCAATGTTGTCTGCTGACTCCACCTCAAACACTTCATTGATTGCGATGCCGATAGATCCATCAGCCTCTGTCCANCCTGACACTTCATACTTCTTATNTGGTGATAGTGATATAGGCCCAATCTGTTTCATAATCGGGTCATAGCACTGCATATTTGCATTGCCATAGTCCGGCGCACGATCTGATTTCTTGTCTCGGTTAGGAAACAACTTAAAACCAAACACTTTCTTTCTTTGTTTTACAGGCATACTACCACTCCAATTTTAATCTACGCGCAGCTTGCGCTAGTTCTTCTTCAATCTTAGCAAACACCTCTGGTGCATGTTCTTTTGCTTCTCTCATACACCCAGCAAAATAGTTTGGCGAAACCAATCTCTCAAAGTCATTAGATGTTTTCATGTTGGCTGGGCTACATTTCATATGAACGTCACGCAAAAAGTCTCTTGCCTTTTGTTCCTCTGGGTTAAAGCCAGTGTCATCATTTTTGTTTGGCTGTGGTTTGCTATCCTTAAATTCATCAGCTTCTTCCTCTGAATAAACAAAGCCAGCAACGCCTATTAGTTTCAATATCACCCTGTCTTTTGCACGTTTCTCTGCCATTGCAAAAGGGTAATTGTTTGTGGTGTTTCGCGGTGTGCTTTCACCTATTGACCACTCGCTGAACTCACCAAGGTAGCCAGTGACACACATCACGGCAATGTTTTGTTCAGCACTTGTCTCTATGACCATTGGTGGGTCAAAGCGTATGCCCTTTTTATGAGCGATACGCTCTAACGCTTTGTGCAAGACAACTGGCGTACCCCGGCAGTTCCACACAGCACCCTGATCCATGACAGGACTCATGCCGACCTCTTGCAAGGCTTCAATGAGGTTTTGTGGCAAGTCTGCTCTAGCCATTTTTTTGCTCCAATAAATCCGCAATCAGTTTCATAGCCGTGGTGAAGGCAACCATTTGTTCTAGCACCTTTGCTTCTAGTTCATCAATTTTCATCTGCATCATATCCATGCGCTGTTGTGTTTCTTCATCCATTTTCTTCTCCCTGGTAAAATTCTGTTGCCCACATCACCAACTGACCACGGCCTGACTTGCCCTTGCGCTTGCGGCCATCCACCTTCACCAGCCCCTTCTCTTTTAGTTGCTTGTACCGGGCAGTGACTGTGCTGTAGCCATAGTGTGGCAGTCTTGATAGCACTTCATCAGAGATGCACCCTGTCGTACCAAAGTCTTGTATGGCTTCAAGAACTATCTGTTCCATACGGTTTGCGTCTAGGCTCTCAGCCGCCGCGTGACTTGTTGATGGGTCTTCATTCCGCACCAGCTTGTAAACTGGCGTGGGTATCGAAAACAAATCATCCATGTCATCTAAATCTTTTGCTGTAATCATTTCCAAAACTCCCTTGCTAGTTGCAGAATATGTGGCCCATGACGCCGGGCGATCTCCGTAAAATCCGGCGTCACAAGTCCAGCCAGTGTGTGCCAGTTTCCATTTGCAACCCGAATAAGATTTTTTGTGGTAATCCAACTACGCTTCACGTCTTGGTAGACTTGCTCAAGATGTTGCTCTTGTAGCAGTTCGCAGTTGTCTTCATCCCAAATATAAAAACCTGACGCAGTAACTTGAAGCAGTGATGGCTTTTGACCTGTCGCTCTCCAGTACACCGACATCTGTTTGATATTGTTTTCGCTAGGCTGAGTATCTGGCTTAGGTATGCGCCATGTCCGGGTGCCATCTTTTTTGACTGGGTTGCGTTGTGGCATTTTGCATTTGAGATCGCACAGTACATCACCACCATAGAAGTCTCTGAACATCATAATCCGCACATCAAGTTCTGGAACAGAGTGCCAAGTTACATGCTCACCATTTACGGTGTTCAGTCCGTGTTTGTTTTGCCACGCCTTCAAACCTTCAAGAGCGTTGCCAAGCATATCAGGCAAGTGTTCCCTAAATGCCTCATGTTCTTCCTTGTCTTTGCCTTCGTCCCAATCACGCGGCACATACTCATCAAAGTCTGCCATCATGTGCCGGGTAGCTTCAGCAACTGACATACCGTCTTGCTTTCCCTTGTCTGGGTCAAAGTTTTCCAANCCCTCNACNCGGCGCACNCCACCCTCAACNGTNCGTCCTGTNAGCATAGNNGCATTATCTGGNAACNCAGNNTTNNGATTCGTTGNTGNTCTNAGCCACAACTTAAAAATCATTTCGTATTTTGGTGACGTTGCGCCGCTTGCGCTATCGTGTTTGTAAATATCCATGCTTGACCTCATTGCTAGTTTTGGTAAGGTAGCGTAATGTCTCCAAACGGTCAACAGCTAAAGTTGAGAAAAATTATGACACTGAAAGAATATATACAAATCAACAAGATAAGCCAAGCNANNTTTGCTNGGCGTTGTGGTGTATCNCGGTCAGCNATCAATCATTTTATNGCTGGGCGGCGGTATCCAAACCCGGAAACNATGCGTAGGATTCTNNTGGCTAGTAATGGTGAGGTNAAGCCGAATGACTTTTTTAATCAGACAATGCTATCGATGCAACGGTAAGGGTTTTCGCTACGTCAAAGATTGGTTTGATCCCACTGACGTAGTGCCGGAAGACTGTGACCTTTGCAATGGCACTGGCAAGCTGCCGCCGGAAACTGAGCAAGGTGATGGCAGACTGGCTCGACTTGCGGCGGCTGATATGTGCTTGCGGTGTGAAACCTTTCTGGATGGAAGCCTGACTTGCCCAGTGTGCAAGGTGGTGTATGGACAAAGACATGACTGAACAATTCAAACTCCCTGATGGTAANGTGCANATAAGNTTCNNTGGNGGCAGAACNTCAGGTTANATGCTGTATAAAATACTTGAAGCAAACAATGGTTTGCCAAGCAATGNAGTTGTTTCGTTTCAAAACACNGGCANAGANATGCCCNAAACANTGGANTTTGTGCAACAGGTTTCAGAGCGTTGGGATGTGCCGATAGTATGGCTTGAGTATGACATTACAGATAAAGGCAAAAACTATTTCAAAGTTGTAAATCATAACAGCGCAAGCAGAAATGGTGAGCCTTTTGATAAGCTAATAAACAAATATAAAAGATTGCCGAACGCTAGGTTTCGTTTCTGCACTGGCGTTTTGAAGATGCAGACAGGCCAAAAATATTTGAAATCACTAGGCTGGAAGACTTGGAACCACGCTATTGGCATACGCGCTGATGAGCCGCGCCGACTAACAAAAAAATCAGAAGGCAACATTGATTTGTTTTACCCATTAGCAGANGCNCAAAAAACAAAACGTGATGTCGANGCTTTCTGGATGCTTCAGCCCTTTGACTTNGCTTTGCCTATGTTCAACGGCAAAACCATGAAAGGCAACTGTGATTTTTGTTTTCTCAAGAGTGAGGCCACGCTTGCTCTGATGGCAAGAGAGCATCCAGAATTAGCCCAATGGTGGATTGATGCAGAGCAAAGGCTAGACAATCGCTTTGAACGCAACAGAGACATGGCAAGTCTTGTTGAGTTTGTGCAAAGGCAGCGAGATTGGGTCTTTGATGAACAGGATTATTTTTGTCAAGCAGATGGCGGGGAATGTACAGGGTGACAAGGCAGAAAGATGATTTTTACCCAACGCCATTAGTGGCTATTGAAGCATTGCTTGACCATGAAAGCTTTGATGGTGACATCTGGGAACCAGCTTGCGGTGATGGTGCTATCTCTGAGCCTGTTTCTTTGTATCACAATGTTATCAGCACTGATCTAAATGACTACGGCTTTGGCGATTCGGGCATNGACTTTCTGATGGAACAAAAGCTTGCGGCCCCCAACATNATNACNAACCCACCATACAANNTGGCTCAACANTTNATACAGAAGGCTATTGATCTNGGTGCAAAGAAGCATTGCTGGTTGTTGCGTCTGTCATTCTTGGAAGGCCAGCAACGCCGTGTCTCTCTNTTTGACAACCATAGGCCAGCTAGGGTTTGGGTGTTCTCTCAACGGCTGACAATATGGCGCGGTGATGAAGAGCCAAGCGGCAATGGCACAACCGCTTACGGCTGGTTTGTTTGGGAAGGCGACGCAACGGAAACAAGGATTGATTGGCTATGACTGACAGTAGACAAAAGGGTGCGGCGTTTGAACGTCAGATTGTAAACTACATCAAAGATCATCTTGGCGAGTCATTGCCTGAGATGCCGAAACGGAACCTCTCTCAATATCAAGTGAAAGGCGAGGCTGACATTGTTATCCCTGGCTGGTCTATTGAGTGTAAAGCCTATGCTTCTGGTGCCAGCTACAAGCAAGCATGGTGGGAACAGGCTTGTGACTCTTCTGGTGATCGCTTTCCCGTTCTCATTTATAAATTTAACAACCGCCCAATTCGTTGTGTAATTCAGTTGATGGCGGTCTGCCGCTCTTTCTCTTATGATCCGCAACTTGTGACAGAAATGTCACTAGCTACTTGGGTTCAAGTGGTGCGTGAATCTTATGGGGTTGACAAGAAAAATTGACTTGATAAAATCGCGCTTGCGCGTTTAGGCGCAATGCTAAGTAATGCGTTACCGGAGCAAACCGAATTACCAAACAAAACAATCCATTTGTAAATAAAAAAAAGCATAGCCAAGTGTTAAGGCTATGCTTTAAGAAATGCCACGCGGCATTGCTAGTCGTTATTTTCGTCTCGCGTTGGATTCTTAACGATACTTAGATCCACACCAGCCGCCGCTAGTTTCATCAGCATGATATGGGCATTGGTTGGATAAGATTCCCTGCTTTCCCATCTCTTAACGGTTGCGCTACCGACTCCAAGATATTTAGAGAAAGCTAACGCACTCTTGAAGCCAAGACTTTTTCGTAAATCTTTTATCTGCTTCACTGTCATGCCGCCCATTGCTACTAATACAGCGTCATGCTGTGCAATATACCATTCAAACGCCGCGCTTGTTTCTCCGCAGTCATGGCAATCAACTAATGGAACAAGGTATCTTACATCTAGCCAACGCTTATTATGCTCACACTTTTCCAGCTTCTCAATTTCCCATCTTAAATTTACATTCAGTGATATACACTGAGGGCAAACCTTTATCTTTATGGGGACTTTCTCTTTTAGATTTATCATTGCCCTCTCCTATCCTCAGTGACTACCCACCAATCTCTAGTTCCGTTCACAATTTCTGTACAGATGCGTTGTTCGGCTGGATGCAAGTGACCCCACTCTTCATCGACAAAGGTGCCTGACCCCATTCCTTCTGGTATTATCTCATGGGCAAGCAAAGAATACTCAAAATCAGATAGGTTGATGCGATAGCCTTTTTTCAATCTAGTTACTTTCATTGATTCAAATCCCTCTCTCTTTCTCAATTCTTCAATCTCAAACACTCGACACAATTACCATTGCGAACAAGCCTATTGGCGATATGTCCATTGCTNCANTCATTGCCTGTGAAGAAATGTAACAAGCCATTGATCCGCGCCGTTTCTCTTGTGATGCGTCTGTTGCCGTAGTCATCATGGCTAACTAGGCGCAAGGCCTTTCTCAATTCTGCCCATGTTGGCGTGTTATCCATCCCATTGCCCTCTCTCTTTCAATGATGTCGTTTCTCTTCAAACAGTTGTGTAGCTTTGTAACTGTGTCTGGCACATGCGTTTCGCCAGACTCATAGTTTCTGATCGTGCGTGCTGTTACTCCTAGCCTCTCTGCCATCTTTTGCTGGCTGATACCTAGCTGTAATCTTTCGGTCTTGATTTTTTGTGCATCCATGATATTTTCCTCTCTTCCTTCTTTGCTAGTTGGATGTGAGAAGCCGCCACGGTGCAATGCCTTGGCGGTTTCT
>FUFK010072606.1_pt1 | contig 31646 bp, 28 predicted proteins | sample 1021851 | NCBI WGS metagenome assembly FUFK01 (sample SAMEA51879418, study PRJEB19060) | metagenome | reverse complement strand
GTTGGTATAATACCTGATATTGAAGTAGTTGAAAAAGATGAAGGTTTCAAAATAAATACTGAAAGTGATAATCAGCTTGAATTTGCATTAAAACTTCTTAATGGATAAAAAATTAGAAAATTTTCAAAAACTCCCTTATAGAAATGGGGTTGGAATTGTTGTGCTAAATAACGAGAATAAAGTTTTTGTAGCAAAGAGAATTGATAATCCTAAAAATTTTTGGCAAATGCCTCAGGGAGGAGTTGATGAGGGTGAAGATCTTTTAAACGCTGCCTACAGAGAATTAAAAGAGGAAACAAGTATTTTTAACGTAAAATTGATAAAAGAAATTGAAGATTGGACTCAATATGATTTACCATCAAAACTAATCGGTATTATTTGGAAAGGACGATATAAAGGACAAAAACAAAAATGGTTCATATTTAAGTTTTTGGGAAATGATACTGAAATCAATATAAAAACTAAAAATCCCGAATTTTTAGACTGGAAATGGATTGAAATAGGAAAAATTACAGAAATAGTTGTAGATTTTAAAAAAGAAGTTTATCAGAAAGTTGAGAAAGAAATAAAAAAAATTATTAATTAATTGATTTTAAAACCTCAATTTTTTGATCGGCAAGATACTTTTGCTGATCACTAATTTCTTTATCCTGAGAATTTTTCTCAGCTTCACTTAAGATTGTATCAATTCTGTCTTTTTTCATGTCATTAATATTAGAAATTGAACTAGTAAGAATCGTTAAATTGTTATCTTTAAATTCAACAATTCCATCTTCAACAAAAAACCTATCCTCTGCTCCTTTAGAAAATATTTTGATTAATCCTGGCTTTAAAAAAGATATAAGTGAAATATGATCTTTTAAGATACCCATTTCTCCTTCGTAAGCAGGAATAATTACCTCTGTAACATCATCTTTTAAAAGAAAAGACTTTTCAGGATTAACTATTTCTAATTTAAATTGATCACTCATTAAGCGGCTGCTTCTTTTGCCATTTTTTCAGCTTTCTCTATAGCCTCTTCTATTGTACCAACCATATAAAAAGCTGCTTCAGGTAAGTGGTCATACTCACCCTTGCAGATTGCATCAAAACCTTTTATTGTTGACTCTAAATCAACAAGTTTTCCTGGTGATCCAGTAAACACTTCTGCTACAAAAAATGGCTGAGATAAAAATCTTTGAATTTTTCTAGCTCTGGCAACAGTTAATTTGTCCTCTTCTGATAATTCATCCATTCCTAATATTGCAATGATGTCTTGTAAAGATTTATAGGTTTGAAGTACTTTTTGAACTTCTCTTGCAACTCTATAATGTTCATCCCCAACGATTCTAGGATCTAAAATTCTTGAAGTTGAGTCTAACGGGTCAACAGCTGGATAAATTCCAATCTCAGCAATTTGTCTAGATAATACTGTTGTTGCATCCAAATGTGAAAAAGATGTTGCTGGAGCTGGGTCAGTTAAATCATCGGCTGGTACATAAATTGCTTGAACAGAAGTAATTGAACCTTTATTTGTTGTAGTAATTCTTTCTTGAAGATTTCCCATATCTGTAGCTAACGTTGGTTGATATCCCACTGCAGAAGGTATTCTTCCTAATAATGCAGAAACTTCTGATCCAGCTTGTGTAAATCTGAAAATATTATCAACGAAGAAAAGTACATCTTGACCTTCTTGGTCTCTGAAATATTCTGCAACCGTTAAGCCAGATAAAGCAACTCTTGCTCTTGCACCTGGTGGTTCATTCATTTGGCCATAAACCAGTGCAGCTTTTGATCCTGTGCCTTCAGGTTTTATTACTCCTGACTCTATCATTTCATGATAAAGATCATTACCTTCTCTAGTTCTTTCTCCCACTCCTGCAAAAACTGAAAAACCTCCATGGGCTTTTGCAACGTTATTAATTAGCTCCATAATAAGAACTGTCTTACCCACGCCTGCGCCACCAAACAAACCTATTTTTCCACCCTTAGCATATGGTGCTAGCAAGTCTACAACTTTAATACCGGTAACTAAAATTTCTGTTTCTGTTGATTGGTCATTAAATTCTGGTGCAGATCTATGAATTGGCCAATTCTCTTTCGTTTCAACTTTTCCTTTCTCATCGATTGGTTCACCTATAACATTTATAATTCTTCCTAAAGTTTCCGGGCCCACTGGAACTTTAATTGGAGCTCCAGTATCTATTACCTTGTCACCTCTTTTCAAACCTTCAGTTGCATCCATAGCAATAGTTCTTACACTTGACTCTCCTAAATGCTGGGCAACTTCCAATACTAATCTGTTACTACTATTATCACATTCTAATGCTGTTAATATTTCAGGTAGTTCTCCTTCAAATTTAACATCTACTACTGCTCCAATAATTTGTGTAATTTGTCCTTTTCTCATAATTATAAACTTTCCGCTCCCGATATAATTTCTATTAATTCTTTTGTTATAGCTGCTTGACGGCTTCTATTATATTGAATAGTAAGCTTATCAACCATTTCACCTGCATTTCTAGTCGCATTATCCATTGCAGTCATCCTTGAACCTTGTTCACTTGCTGAGTTTTCTAGCATGGCCTTAAAAATCTGGGTAGATATATTTTTGGGTAATAAATTACTCAAGATTTCGTCCTCCTCTGGTTCAAACTCATAGTTATCCTCTGATGGAGAATTTTTTGTCTCTNATGCTTTCAAAGGAATTATTTGCTGATCTAAAGGTATTTGAGTAATAACATTTTTAAATTGGTTATAAAAAATTGTACATACATCAAATTCTTTTTTTTCAAACTTATCAATAATTATTTTTCCCACTTTATTGGCATCAAAATAGTTAACATTTTTAGACTCCTTAAAAGAAATTCTTTCAATAATATTATCCTTATAGGCTCTTTTTAATTGATCATATCCTTTTGATCCAACAGTAATAATTTTTAAAGTTTTACCTTCATCAATTATTTTTTGGAAAAATGTTTTTGCTTTTTTTATAATATTTGTATTAAATCCTCCACATAGTCCTCTATCGGAAGTCATTACAACACATAAATGTACTTTATCTTCACCTGATCCTACAAGCAATTTAGGTGAATTATCCTTGTCTGTGATACTATTTGACAGATTTACTATAATATTATTCATCTTATCTGAATAAGGTCTGCCTCTCTCTGCACTTTCTTGAGCTCTTCTTAGTTTTGACGCAGCTACCATTTTCATTGCTTTAGTAATTTTTTGGGTAGATTTAACACTTGTTATCCTCTTTTTTAAATCATCTAAACTTGCCATTTGTCTAAGAATTAAAGTTTTTTTTAAGTTCGGTTATAATTTCGGATAAAGATTTTTCCATACTTTCCTCAAGTTTTCCTGAGCTCGTAATTGAGTCTAAAATTTCTTGCTTTTCAGATTTACATTTTTCGATAATTTTTTTTTCAAAAGTTGAGATATTTTTTTGTTCAATGTCATCCAAATATCCTTTAACACCACAAAAAACAGAAATTACCTGCTCCGCTACCGTCATAGGTGAGTACTGTTGTTGCTTCAGAAGTTCAGTTAATTTTGAACCTCTATTCAATAGTTTTTGAGTAGATGCATCAAGATCAGATCCAAATTGGGCAAACGCTGCCATTTCTCTATATTGTGCAAGTTCCAGTTTCATAGATCCAGAAACTTTTTTCATAGCCTTTGTTTGAGCAGAGGATCCAACTCTTGAAACTGACAATCCTACGTTTATTGCTGGTCTGATACCTTGGTTAAATAGTTCTGTTTCTAAAAATATTTGACCATCTGTAATTGAAATTACATTTGTTGGTATAAAAGCAGAAACATCTCCACCTTGCGTCTCAATAATTGGAAGAGCAGTCAAAGATCCACCGCCATGTTCATCACTCAATTTAGCAGCTCTCTCAAGAAGTCTACTATGCAAATAAAATACATCACCTGGATATGCTTCTCTTCCAGGAGGTCTTCTTAATAAAAGAGACATTTGTCTATAAGCNACTGCTTGCTTAGAAAGNTCATCATAAATAATTAAAGCATGCATCCCATTATCTCTGAAATATTCTCCCATCGCACACCCAGTATAAGGAGCTAAAAACTGAAGTGGGGCTGCATCAGAAGCAGTTGCAGCAACAATAGTTGTATATTCCATCGCTCCAGCCTCTTCCAAAGTTTTTTCAATTTGTCTAACCGTAGATCTTTTCTGGCCAATTGCTACATAAACACAATACAATTTTTGTTTCTCGTCATTAGATTCGTTTATTTTTTTTTGGTTTATTATTGCATCAATTGCAACTGCTGTTTTTCCAGTTTGTCTATCACCAATAATTAATTCTCTTTGTCCTCTTCCAATTGGAACAAGACTATCAATAGATTTTAGTCCAGTTTGCATAGGTTCACTCACTGATTTTCTTGGAATTATTCCTGGAGCTTTAACTTCGACTCTGCTTCTTTTAACTCCTTTATCTAATGCTCCCTTGCCATCTATTGGGTTTCCCAAACCGTCTACTACTCTTCCTAACAATTCTTTTCCAACAGGAGTATCAACAATTGCTCCTGTTCTTTTTACAGTGTCACCTTCTTTGATAGCTTTATCGTCACCAAAGATAACGACACCAACGTTTTCACTTTCTAAGTTTAATGCCATGCCCTTGGAACCATCAGTAAATTCTACCATCTCTCCAGCTTGAACATTATCAAGTCCATAGATTCTGGCAATTCCATCACCTACTGATAGAACTTGGCCAACCTCTGTAATTTCAGCTTTGTTTCCAAAATTTTTTATTTGCTCTTTTAATATCTTAGTTACTTCAGAAGGATTTATTTCCATTTAAGCCTCTATCATTCTATTTTCTATTTTTTGTAATTTGTTTTTAATTGAAGTATCAACCATTGTGCTTCCAACTTGAACAACTAAACCACCTATTAAACTAGGGTCAAATTTATAGTTTAGTTTTATTTGGGAGTTAAAGTTTTTTTCCAATTCTTTTTTTATATCATTTATTTCACTTTCAGAAAGTTCTTTTGCAGATGATAACTCTGCCTTTACCTCGCCTCTTTTTTTCGAACAAGTTTCAATAAAATCATTTAATATTTTTTCAACAAAAAAAAATCTTCTCTTCGAAACTAAAAAACCTAAAAATTTGGTCATGAGATCATTTAACTTAAACTGCTCAGCCATTTTCAAAATAATCGATTGTAAATCTTCTTTTTTAACAGTTGGATTTTTTATTAGTANTTTGAGTTCTTCGTTATTAGATATAAGACTTGTAAAAAAACTTGAATTTTTTTCTATTTCTTCAAGTTTGCCATTTTCGTTTGCTAGTTCATAAAGGGCTAGTGAATATCTATTTGCAGATGTATCAGAAAAAGTTTTGTTTTTACTCACTTTGTGCCTTTATTAATATTTGAAGTTTCTCAAAATTTTGAAGTTAACTAACATATGAAATTATGCTCTTCAAGCTGCAGATTGTCAAAATTTCTTATTTTTTAACAACTAATTAAAGCTTATTGGATCAACATCAACTGACAGTTTCATTCCAGGGGAAAACTCAAATTTTTTAAGTGTCGAANTAAGAGACTCTTGAATTTTTGCTGATTTTTTAGCTCTTATTAAAAACCTATTTCTAAATTTTTTTCTTATCTTATAAATTGGAGCATTAATTGGTCCTAAAATTTTACCACTAATATTATTTACTAAATGCTGTTTAAGCCTGTAAGATTCAAAATCTAATTTTTTTTCATCTTTTGAGGTTAAAATTAAAGAAATAAATCTTTCAAATGGTGGAAGGTTATTCTTTTTTCTTATTTTTAATTCGTTTTCCAAAAAAATAAATGGATCCGAATTAGTTATTTTAGAAATAATATCAGACCTCAAATTGTATGTTTGAAAATAAACTATAGCAGGATTTCCAGTTCTACCTGCTCTACCAGATAGCTGATGATATAGTTGAAGGTTTTTTTCTGCACCTCTCAAGTCATGTCCTGATGATGTCAAATCTGCATCTAAAACTACAATGCAGTTTAGATTTGGAAAATGGTAACCTTTGGATATTAACTGAGTTCCGATTAAAATTTGAACCTCGTTATTTGTAATTTTTTGTAAATCTGATAATGATGATTTTTTATTCATTGTATCGCTTGAAAATATCAACGAATTATATTTTGGAAAAAAAGTTTTAATTTCCTCAGATATTCTTTCCACACCTGGTCCACTAAAAGTAAACTTGCAACTTCCACTTATATTCCTATCACAACTTCTTTTAAGAAGAGTTTTGAAACCGCAGTAATGGCACAAAAGGTTTTTTTTATTTTTATGGTAAACTAAATTTATTGAACAATGTGGACATGTATAAACCTTCAAACAATTTTTACAAAAAACATACGGTGAAAAACCTCTTCGATTAATAAAAAAAAGTACCTGGTCTCCATTTTGTAAATGACTATTTACCTTTTCGATAGTTTTTGGTGAAATCCAGGATTGAGATTTGAGATTGTATTTGTTTAGATCAATTATTTCATGTTTTGGCAGTTGTGCATTTTTATACCTACTTATAATTCTAGAAAAAGTATATTTTTTTTTTATCATATTTTCGTATGTTTCTATTGAGGGAACTGCTGTTATAAGATTAATAGGAATATTTTCAAAAGAAGCTCTTGAAATAGCCATATCACGTGCGTTATAAATNACACCTTCGTCTTGTTTATAAGATTGATCATGTTCTTCATCTACTATTATTATTCCTAAATTTTTAAAGGGTAAAAATAATGCAGATCGTGCACCTATAACTACTTTAATGTTACCTTTTGACAATCCATTCCAAATAATTTTCTTCTTCTTTTTAGAAATTCCAGAATGCCAAATTGCTGGTGTAAAACCAAAAAACTCAACAAATTTTTTTTCAAATTCAGATGTCAATCCTATTTCAGGCAATAAAATTAATCCTTGAAAGCCTTTATCCAGCCTATCTTTAATNGAATTAAAATAAACAATTGTTTTTCCTGAACCTGTTGTTCCTTGTAATACATGAACTCTAAATCGATTATTTTTAACTTTTAACTCAATAAAACTTTTTTTTTGTTCTTCAGAAAGCTTGAAATTATTAATTTTTTTATAAAATTTATATATTTGAAATTCTTTTTCAGGCAGGTTTTCTACTGCTTCATTACTAATCAAATGTAATTTTAATGCCATACCTTTTGGTATTAAATTATATTCAGAAAACCAGTTTAAAAAATTAATTGTGTTCGTACTTAAAGGTTCAGTTTTGAGTTTTCTTACAACGTTTTTGGTTTGAAAATTTTTCTTATTATTGGTTTCAAAATGATCCCAAACAACTCCGGTTAGTTTAGTTTTGCCAAAAGGAACAATAACATAATCACCAGTTTTTAGACTAATATCTGACTTATATGTAAAAGGATGATTAAAAATATTTGGTAAGAGAATCGGAACTTTCATTTAGATATATTATGAAAATTTATTAAGAGTGTATTGCTCTTTTATCCACTGATAAAGCAGCTTCTTTTACAGCTTCAGAAAAAGTAGGATGAGCATGGCAAGTTCTAGCAATATCTTCTGAGCTAGCTCCAAATTCCATAGCAATCCCTATTTCTGCAATCATTTCTCCCGCATGTGGCCCTATCATATGAACACCCAATATTTTATCAGTTTTATCGTCAGCTAATATTTTTACAAAACCCTCTGGTTCATCAATAGCCTTAGCTCTTGAATTAGCTAAAAAAGGAAATTTTCCTACTTTATACTTTTTATTAGACTCTTTTAATTGTTCCTCTGTTTTACCAATTGATGCGACTTCAGGCGAAGTATAAATTACCCCTGGAATTACATCATAATTTACATGTCCTGATTGACCCGCAATTAATTCTGCTACGGCAATTCCTTCCTCCTCGGCTTTGTGAGCTAACATAGGACCAGATATAACATCACCTATTGCGTAAATATTTTTTATATTTGTTTCAAATTTGTTATTTGTTTTAATTCGTTTTTTATTATCTAAATTTATATTTATTTTCTCTAGGTTTAGGTTTTTAGTATTTGGTTTTCTTCCGACCGAAATTAATACCACATCGCAATCAAAATCAATTTTTTTTCCATCTTTATCTGTGGCAATTATTTTAGCGCCATTATTATTTTTCTGAATACTTTCTAACTTTGTTTGTAAATGAAATTTCATACCTTGTTTCTTTAATATTTTCATAAACTCTTTTGAAATTTCTTTATCCATTCCCGGTGTTATGTGATCTAAAAATTCAACTACATGCACCTCAGTTCCAAATCTTAACCAAACAGATCCCATTTCTAATCCTATATAACCACCTCCAACAACTATCATTTTCTTAGGTATTTTTTTAAGAGACAACGCACCAGTTGAAGATAAAATAATCTTTTCATCAAATTTTATACCTGGTAATGATAAAGGCTCCGAGCCTGTGCTTATAACAACTTTATCAGCTTCAATTATAGTTTCTTTTTTTTTTTCATCTTTTATTAATATTTTTTTGGCAGATTGAAAAGTGGCAATACCTTTAAAATATGAAACTTTATTTTTTTTAAACAAAAATTCTATTCCTTTGGTTAAGGTGTCTACAGCTTTATCTTTGTTTTGCATTATTTTTTCTAAATTTAATTTAACTTTACCTACTTCAATACCAAGATTTGAAAAATTTTTGGCTTTATTAAAATTTTCTGACAAATTAAGTAAACTTTTTGAGGGTATACATCCAATGTTTAAACAAGTTCCACCTAATTTACCTCCAGCATCTATACAAGCTGTTTTTATGCCTAATTGTGATAGTCTTATAGCGCAAACATATCCTCCTGGACCCCCTCCAATTACAACGGCTTGAAACTTTTCTGACATTTAAATATTTAAAAATAACCTTCTAGGATCTTCTAAATTCTCCTTTATAGTTTTTAAAAAAGAAACAGAATCTTTTCCATCTATAATTCTATGATCATAAGACAATGCTAAATACATAACTGGTCTGATTTTAATTTCCCCATCAACAACTAAAGGCCTATCTACAATATTGTGCATACCTAGCACTCCAGACTGTGGTAAATTAAGTATAGGAGTTGATAACATTGATCCATAAACGCCACCATTACTAATTGTAAAAGTTCCTCCTTGAAGATCTTCAATGGTAAGTTTTCCATCTTTAGCTTTATCAGATAGATCTTTTATATTTTTTTCAATATCGGCAAACGATAATTCATCTGCATTTCTTAAAACTGGAACTACAAGCCCTTTTTCTGTACCTACAGCAAAACTTATATTGTAATAATTTTTATATACTATTTCGTCTCCTTCGATTTCAGCATTAACTGCGGGAAAACTCTTAAGAGCAACAACAGAAGCCTTTACAAAAAATGACATAAATCCTAATTTAATTCCATATCTTTCCAGAAAATCGTCCTGATTTTCTTTTCTCATTTCAACTATGTTTGTCATATCCACTTCGTTAAATGTTGTAAGTAAAGCAGCATTCTCCTGTGCTTGTTTTAATCTTTTGGCTATTGTTTGCCTTAACCTNGTCATTTTTATTCTTTCTTCTTGACCATATTTGATTTTTCTCTCTGATGGTCCAGGATTAACTCCCATTAGATTAATTAAATCTCCTTTTAATACTCTTCCATCTTTTCCTGTNCCTTNAACTTTTTGGATATCAATTTTTTTTTCAGAAACTATTTTTCTAACTGCTGGTGAGAGATTATGCTCAACTTCTNTTTTTTCNTCAACCTCATTTGTCAAAACNAATGTATCATCATCNATAGATNGAGANTCTTGCTCNTGCGAATGTTCAAATTCATCTTTGTCTTCTTCTTCACTTAGAATTTTTATTTCTTTTGTTTCATTTTTTTTTTCAACATCAATTTTGATAACATTGTTTTCTTTTTTTTTAACTTCTTCATTTTTTGAAATATCAGAAGTTTGAATATTTGATCCTGAATTAATATGACCTAAAGTAGACCCCACCTCAACTACATCTCCTTCACTAGCACTAATTTTTCCTAAAACGCCATTAACTGGTGAGGGAACTTCAAGATTAACTTTATCTGTTTCTAATTCAACAATCGGCTCGTCTGCTTCAACGCTATCTCCTGCACTTTTAAGCCATTTGGAAACGGTCGCTTCAGTTATACTTTCTCCTAATTCTGGAACTAAAATTTTTTCACTCATAATTTATTCAAAGACCTTTTCTATTATTTCTCTTTGTTGCTTTATATGCCTTTTTGCATATCCAGTAGCTGGAGATGCTGCAGGATTTCTACCAATATACATGATTTGATTATGTTTAGCTCCTATATGATTTAATGTCCATTGAATATAATCTCGCACTAAAAGCCATGCACCCATGTTTTTAGGCTCTTCTTGACACCAGTAAAATTTTGCATTTTTAGCGTATCTAGCAATTTCTTTAACTAATGGTTTAACCGGAAAAGGATATAGCTGCTCTATTCTAAATATTACAATATCATCTTTTTTATTTTTTTCTCTTGCCTCTAATAGATCAAAGTAGACTTTACCAGAGCACAGAATAACTTTTTTAATTTTTTCACTTCTTTTCAACTTTATAAAATCAGTCTCATTAGGATCGATTGCATGATCCCATAAGACTCTATGGAATGAATTTTTTTTGCCAAAGTCATCTAATTTTGAAGTACACAATTTATTTCTCAATAAAGATTTTGGAGTCATAATAACTAATGGTTTTCTAAAATCTCTATGAATTTGACGTCTTAAGGCATGAAAATAATTTGCAGGAGTTGTGCAATTCATAACCTGCAAGTTATCTTGTGCACATAATTGAAGAAATCTTTCTAATCTTGCTGATGAATGTTCTGGTCCCTGGCCTTCATATCCATGTGGTAAAAGCATTACAAGGCCACTTGCTCTAGACCATTTTCTTTCTCCTGATGCAATAAATTGATCAATAATTATTTGAGCACCATTTGCAAAATCACCGAATTGCGCCTCCCAAATAGTTAAAGTGCTTGGTTCAACNAAACTGTAACCATATTCAAATCCTAAAACAGCTAACTCTGACAAAAAGCTATCAACTACCTCAAATTTTTTTTGATTTTTTGAAATATTATTTAAAGGAATATAACGTGAATTATCGTCTTGATTTCTTAAAACAGAATGTCTTTGACTAAATGTACCTCTTCCAGAGTCTTGGCCAACAAGTCTTACAGGAAAACCTTCTTCAAGCAACGTGCCAAATGCCAAAGCTTCAGCTGTTGACCAGTCTATTTTTTTTTTACTTATAACTGATTGTTTTCTCTGTTCTAAAATTTTAGAAATAGTTTTGTGAACTTTCACTGTTGATGGAATACTGTTAATTTTATCTGAAATTTTTTCAATTTTAGATAAATCTACACCACTTTTACCTCTTTTATCTTTGCCTTTTTCAGGTTTGTATCTTGACCAAGTTCCTTCATACCATTCTATTTTAGGTTTATAGTCCTTTGCTGTTTTATATTGTTCCTCAAGAAGATTTTTGAAATCATTTTTCATTTTATTAAACTCATCAGAATTTATAGTTCCTTCTTGAATTAATCTGTTTCCATAAACATTTAATGTAGTGGGGTGGTTTCTAATTTTTTTGTACATAAGAGGTTGNGTGAATGAAGGTTCATCCCCTTCATTGTGACCAAATCTCCTATAACAAATCATATCTATAACAACATCTTTGTTAAACTTTTGTCTAAACTCAATGGCAACTTTTGCACAGTGTGTAACGGCTTCGGGGTCATCACCATTACAGTGCAAAATTGGAGCATCAACAACTTTTCCTAAATCGGAAGGATATGGGCTTGATCTTGCGAACCTTGGGCTTGTAGTAAAACCAATCTGGTTATTTACAATAATATGTATAGTTCCTCCAGTATTATGACCAGGTAAACCTGACATTGCAAAACATTCTGCTACTACACCTTGTCCTGCAAAAGCTGCATCACCATGAATTAATATAGGAATTACTTTTTTTCTATTTAAATCTTGATGAAAAAATTGTTTTGCTCTTGTTTGTCCAAGCACAACTGGATCCACAGCCTCTAAGTGTGAAGGATTATCTGTTAAACTTACATGAACTGAATTACTATCAAACACTCTATTTGACGATGCTCCCAAATGGTATTTTACGTCACCAGCTGAATCTTCTGAGCTGCTAGAAATTTCACCAGCAAATTCATTAAATATTCTTTTATAAGATTTTTGTAATACATTAGCTAATACATTTAATCTTCCCCTATGTGGCATACCAATTTTAATTTCTTTAACCCCTAATTGACCTCCTCTCTTGATAATTTGCTCCATCGCTGGAATTAAAGATTCAGCTCCATCTAATCCAAATCTTTTTGTACCTACATATTTTTTTGCTAAAAACTTTTCAAATCCTTCGGCCTGAATAATTTTATTTAATATTGCTTTTTTTCCAGTATTTGTGAAATTAATCCGATTTTCCTCTTTCTCCATTCTATTTCTAAACCAAACTTTTTCTATTGGATCAGATATATGCATATACTCTACGCCAATATTTGAGCAATAAATTCTTTTTAAGTTAGATATTATTTCATTAACTGTTGAGTATCCTTTCTCCATGTAAGAATGAAGAAAAATTTTCTTATCATAATCTTCCTTATTAAATCCATGGTCTGATGGGTGTAATTCGTGAAGATATTTTCTCTCCATCATTTCTAGGGGNTCTAAATTCGCAATCAAATGACCCCTAATTCTATAAGCTCTTATTAAGGCTATTGCTCTTATAGAATCTGCCTTATCTTTTTCAATTTCCTCATTATTATAAAAGTTTTTATTTTTATGAGTTTTTTTTTGTAAGTTGATTTTTTTTTTATTTTTATTCCAACTTGGTCCTTCAATTTCTTTAACAATTAAATCAAGATCCTCACCTAAAGTTTCAAAATATTTTTTCCAGCTTTCGGGAAGGTTTGGATCTTTTTCTATGTATTTAAGATACATATCTTCGATAAATGCACTATTTGATTTACTTAAAAATGAAGTTTGCTCAAACTCTATATTTTTTGAAGAGGACATTAATATATCCTATTATATTAGCTGTGATTAGTTTTTCAATTAGACAATTTATTTAACAAAGTTTTGCCCATTTCTGCTGGTGATTCAGCTATTGTTATTCCACATTCTTTCATTTTATTTATTTTATCTTGAGCTGTTCCTTTGCCTCCTGAGATAATAGCTCCCGCATGACCCATTCTCTTTCCAGGAGGGGCCGTGATTCCAGCAATAAAACCAACTATTGGTTTTTTAATTTTATGATTTTTTAAAAATTCAGACGCATCTTCCTCAGAATTTCCACCTATTTCACCAATCATTAAAATTGATTTAGTTTCATCATCCTTCAAAAATAAATCTAAACAATCAATAAAACTTGTACCATTTATAGGATCTCCACCAATACCAATACATGATGATTGACCTAATCCATTTTCAGTAGTTTGAGCAACTGCTTCATAAGTTAAAGTGCCTGATCTTGAAACAATGCCTACACTACCTTTCTTGTGGATAATTCCAGGCATAATCCCAATTTTACATTCATCAGGAGTAATTATTCCTGGGCAATTAGGTCCTATTAATCTACTTTTTGAGTTCATTAATTTTAATTTAACTTTAAGCATATCTTGAACTGGTATTCCTTCGGTAACACAAACTATTATCTCTATAGACGATTCAATTGCTTCAATTATTGCAGATGCAGCAAATTTAGCAGGAACGTAAATCATGCTTGCGTTAGCACCAGTTTTATTTTTTGCTTCTTCAACAGTATTAAAAACAGGACGATCTAGATGTATTTGTCCTCCTTTTTTCGGAGTAACACCGCCTACTAAATTTGTTCCATAATCAATTGCTTGTTGAGAATGAAATGTGCCATGAGATCCAGTAAAACCTTGGCAAATTACTTTTGTATTTTTATTAACTAGAATTGACATTTTATTTTATAGCCTCAACAATTTTTTTTGCTGCATCATCTAAATTTTCAGCTGAAATTAATTTTAATCCTGAATTATCTAAAATTTGTTTTCCTTCTTTAAAATTTGTTCCTGCTAATCTAACTACAAGAGGAACATTAATATTAATATCTTTTGCTGCATTTACTACACCTTCTGCAAGTACATCGCATCTCATAATCCCTCCAAAAATATTTATTAAAATCCCTTTAACATTTTTATCTGAGAGAATTAACTTAAGTGCTTCTGTAACTTTTTCCTTAGATGCTCCTCCTCCAACATCTAAAAAATTAGCAGGTTCTTTCCCATAAAGTTTTATAATATCCATTGTAGCCATAGCTAAGCCAGCACCATTCACCATGCATCCTATACTTCCATCTAATTTAATATAAGACAAATCATGTTTACTCGCTTCTATTTCAATTGGATCTTCTTCACTCAAATCTCTAAGATCAGCTATCTCAGGATGTTTAAACAAGGCATTATCATCAAAGTTAACTTTTGCGTCTAAACAAACTATATTTCCTTCCTCTGTCAAAATTAAAGGATTAATTTCAACCATACTAGCATCAGTACTTACAAACATTTTGTAAATTGCCTTTATTAAATTTTTTGCTTGATCTTTTTCTTTATTTTTTAAATTAAAGATTCTTATAATATTTTCACAGTCTTCATTTGAAATTTCTTTAGAATAATTAATTTTTGTAGTATTAATTTTTTCTGGATTTTTTTTTGCTACCTCTTCTATGTCTACTCCTCCTTGATCGCTTGAGATAAATGCAATTTTTGAACTAGCTCTGTCAACTAAACAAGATAAATAGAATTCTTTCTCTATTTTAGAAGCCTCCTCCACATATAGTCTTCTGACAACCTTACCTTCGGGACCTGTCTGATGAGTAACGAGTTTTTTACCCATCATTTCTTTTGATGCCTTTGTTAATTCCTCAATACTATCAAGTATTTTTACACCACCAGCTTTACCTCTGCCTCCTGCATGAATTTGTGCTTTTAAAATATATTTATTAGTTTTTAATGATTTTGATTTTTCAACTAATTCTTCAACTGTTAGTCCAAAAACTCCATTAGGAACAGTTGCTCCATATTTTTTTAAAATTTGTTTTGCCTGATGTTCGTGTATATTCATTATTTAGAGAGATCTGGATCTATTTTAGATGCAGCTTCCCATAATTTTTTTACGGCCTCAATTGAATTCAAAAACTCTTTTTTTTCTTTATCATCAAGTTTTATTTCATCAATTTTTTCTACTCCTGATTTACCAATTATAACAGGTACTCCTGCATAAATATTATTAATACCATATTCACCATTGAGGTAGGCAGCACAGGGTAACAATTTTTTTTCATCTTTTAAATAAACTTCAGCCATCTGGACTCCTGATGCAGCTGGTGCATAAAATGCNGATCCTTTCTCTAAAAACTTAACAATCTCAGCACCTCCATCTCTTGTTCTTTGATTTATCTCTTCTAATCTATTAGAAGATAATTTGCCCTCTTTAACTAAATCTAATAATGGTTTTCCAGAAATTTTTGTAAATCTAGGCAAGGGAACCATTGTATCTCCGTGGCCTCCCATCACCATTGCCTCAATTTCTTTTACTGGAACTTTTAGCTCTAATGATAAAAATAATTTAAATCTTGAACTATCTAAAATTCCTGCCATGCCAACTACTTTATTTGTAGGCAAATTTGAATATTTTTGAAAAGCCATAACCATAACGTCCAAGGGATTTGTAATACATATTACAAAAGCATTAGGTGCATGTTGTTTAACACCTTGTGCGACTTGTTTAATGATTTTTAAATTTATACCTAATAGATCGTCTCTACTCATGCCTGGTTTTCTAGGAACTCCAGCTGTAATAATTATTACATCTGAATTTTTTATATCTTCATATTTATCAGTACCTGAAAATTTAACATTAAATCCATCTACTGATGAGGATTGCGCAATATCTAAAGCTTTTCCTTTAGCCACACCACTAGCAACATCAAAAAGAACAACTTCTGAAGCCAGTTCTTTCAAACCAATTAAATGAGCTAAAGTTCCACCAATTTGTCCAGCACCAATTAAAGATATTTTTTTCATTTTTTTATTTCATAGTTGGCATAACAAATTCTGCATTTGATCTTATACCAGATGGCCATCTTGATGTTATAGTTTTAAGCTTAGTATAAAATCTTACTCCTTCAGCTCCATGCATTGCACTATCACCGAATAGTGATCTCTTCCAACCGCCAAAACTATGGAATGCCATTGGGACAGGTATTGGCACATTGATACCAACCATACCTACTTGGATTTTGCTAGCAAAAGTTCTACCAGCATCACCATCTCTAGTATATATACTAACTCCATTCCCATACTCATGTTCATTAATGAGTTTAGTTGCTTCCTCAAAAGTTTTAACTCTTAACACTGATAAAACAGGTCCAAAGATTTCTTCTTTATAAATTCTCATATCNCTTTTTACGTTATCAAATAAGCACCCACCAATAAAAAAACCATTTTCNTAACCTTGTAATTTTAAATTTCTTCCATCTACAACTAGGTCCGCACCTTCTTTAACGCCTAAATCAACATATCCTTTCACCTTTTCTAAGTGTTCTTTTGTGATCAACGGACCCATTTCAGAATTCTTATCCATTCCAGGACCCACTTTTAATGTTTCTGCTTTTTTAGATAAACGAGATACTAGCTCGTCTCCAATATTTCCTACAGCTACTGCTACTGACTGGGCCATACATCTTTCACCCGCAGATCCATAAGCTGCACCCATTAATCCATTAACTGCTCCATCTAAATCACAATCAGGCATAACAACTAAATGATTCTTTGCACCACCTAACGCCTGAACTCTTTTTTCGTTTTTAGCTGAATTTTCGTAAATATATTTTGCTATAGGTGTTGAGCCAACAAAACTTACTGCTTTAATTTCTTTATTTTCTAAAATTGCATCCACGGCTTCTTTGTCGCCATTAATAACATTGAATACCCCATCAGGAAGTCCAGCTTCTTTTAATAGTTGAGCCAATTTAATTGAACAAGACGGATCTTTTTCAGAAGGTTTCAAAATGAAGGTATTTCCACATGCAATTGCTATTGGGAACATCCACATAGGTACCATAGCTGGAAAATTGAATGGAGTTATTCCAGCAACTACTCCTAGTGGTTGGCGCATTGACCAACTATCAACATTTGTTCCAACATTTTCTGAAAATTCTCCTTTGAGAAGTTGAGGAATACCACAGGCAAACTCTACTACTTCTAATCCTCTGGTTAAAGACCCTTTTGCATCCTCATAAACTTTTCCATGTTCAGAAACTATTAATTCAGTAATTTCTTCAGAATTTTTTTCAATTAATTCTTTAAATTTAAACATAATTCTTGCTCTTTGAAGAGCTGGTTTAAGTGACCATGACTCAAATGCTTTCTTTGCAATATCAGCTGCATTATTTAAATCAGATCTATTTGCTAATAATACTTCTGATTTTTGTTCTCCTGTAGCAGGATTAAAAACTTTTCCTTTTTTTTTAGACGAACCAGACGTAAGTTCACCATTCACAAAATGCTGTATTAAATTCATCGCTAAAATTATTTAAATAAGTAATTAACTTGTTGCAAGCATTTTCTTTATAGATGCAATTGCTTTTGCTGGATTTAATCCTTTTGGACAAGCATTAGTACAATTCATAATAGTATGACATCTATAGAGCTTTAGTTCATCTGCAACTTTTTTGAGCCTCTCTTTTCTTTCCTCATCCCTACTATCAATTATCCATCTATAGGCTTGAAGCAAGACAGCTGGCCCGAGATATTTATCTCCATTCCACCAATAACTTGGGCAAGAAGTCGAACAACAGGCACACATTATACACTCGTAAAGACCGTCTAATTTTGATCTATCTTCTATTGATTGTATATTCTCTTTACCTTCGTCTTTTTTTGAATTTTTTAACCAAGGTTCTACGGACGCGTATTGTTTGTATAATGTGCTTAAGTCACCGATCAAATCCTTTTGAACTTTTAAATGTGGTAGTGGATATATATTTATATCTCCTTTGATTTCTTTATGTGGTTTTGTGCATGCTAGTCCATTTTTTCCATCCATATTCATAGCACAAGAGCCACAAACTCCATGGGCACATGATCTTCTATAAGCAATTGAAGGGTCAATTTCATTTTTAATTTTATTTAATAAATCTAATACTTTTGAAGGGCAATTATCCATATCTACTTCATAAGTGTCGATTCGAGGATTCTCCCCTGTAGAGGGGTCCCATCTATAAATATTAACTTTTCTGATATTTTTTGAACCTGTTTGATCTTTGTAATACTTACCTTTTTGAACTTTAGAATTTTGAGGTAAATTTATTTGTACCATTAATATACTCTTTCTTGCGGTGGAAAGTATTGGACATCATTACTTAAAGTTGATCTGTGAACGTCTCTATATGCAATCTTTGTCTTACTTCCTTGACACCAAGATAAAGTATGTTTCATAAAATTATTATCGTCCCTTTTAGGATGATCTTCTCTTGCGTGAGCTCCTCTGCTTTCTTTTCGTTCATAAGCAGAGTCTATAGTGACAATAGCCTGTCTTATTAAATTATCAAATTCAAGAGTTTCTACTAAGTCGGTATTAAAAATTAGTGATTTATCTTTTACTGAGATAGACTCCATACCTTCATAAGGCTTTCTTATTTCTTCCACACCTTCTTTTAAAGTTTTTTCAGTTCTAAAAACTGCACATTTTGACTGCATAGTTTTTTGCATAGCTAGTCTTAAATCTGCAGTTCTATTGCTTCCATTGCCATTTCTTAACTTTTCAAATCTATCTAAACATTTGTCTGTTTCAGATTTAGGTATTTCTTCATGAGGTGTTCCAGGTTTCACAATTTCAGATGCTCTTTTAGCTGCTGCTCTTCCAAAAACAACTAAATCAATCAATGAGTTAGAGCCTAATCTGTTCGCGCCATGGACTGAAACACAGGCTGCTTCTCCAATTGCCATTAGTCCAGGAACAATTTTATCAGATCCATTTAATGTTAAAACTTCGGCTTTATAATTAGTAGGAATTCCACCCATATTATAATGTACTGTAGGTACTACTGGTATTGGTTCTTTAGTAACATCAACATCAGCAAATAGTCTTGAAGACTCGGATATTCCTGGAAGTCTTTCCTCTATTACTTTTGGATCTAAATGGTTTAAATGAAGATGGACATGGTCTTTTTCTTTTCCCACTCCTCTTCCTTCGTTTATTTCTACAGCTATTGATCTACTTACTACATCTCTAGATGCTAAATCTTTTGCTTTAGGAGCATAGCGTTCCATAAATCTTTCTCCTTTAGAGTTTAATAAATATCCACCTTCACCTCTAACGCCTTCAGAAATTAAGGTTCCATGACCATAAATTCCTGTTGGATGAAATTGAACAAACTCCATGTCTTGTAAAGGTAAACCAGCTCTCAATACCATAGCATTTCCATCACCTGTGCATGTGTGAGCAGATGTTGAAGAATAGTAAGTTTTACCATATCCACCTGTAGCTATAATTGTGATATGTGATCTAAATCTATGAATAGTTCCATCATTTAAATTCCATGCTATTAAACCTTTACATTCTCCATTTTTCATCAGTAAATCTAAAGCAAAATATTCAATAAAAAATTCTGTATTATGTTTTAAAGCCTGTCCGTACATGGTGTGTAGTATAGCATGACCTGTTCTATCTGCTGCTGCACAAGTTCTTTGTACAGTTTCATTTCCGTAATTTTTAGTCATTCCACCAAATGGTCTTTGATAAATTTTACCATCTTCAGTTCTGCTAAATGGAACACCATATTTTTCTAACTCCAAAACAGCTCTTGGTGCCTCTTTGCATAAATATTCAATACAGTCTTGGTCTCCTAACCAATCGGATCCTTTTACAGTATCGTACATGTGCCATCTCCAGTCATCCTCTCCCATATTGCCTAATGCTGCAGATATTCCTCCTTGAGCTGCTGATGTATGGCTTCTAGTTGGAAATACTTTTGATATACAAGCAGTTTTTAAACCAGCCTCACTTAACCCTACAGCTGCTCTCAAACCTGCGCCACCAGCACCTAAGACAACGACATCATATTCATGTTCTATAATTTTATATTGGCTCATAGACTTAGTTTAAATAATATTAGTAAAGTAGATATAGGTATTAGTATAGCAAATAAAAAGAGTAATTTGTTTGCGACATTTTTTAATTTTTCACTCTCAATATAGTCTTCAAAAACCTCACTAATGCTTAGCGCAGAGTAAAAATATGCAAAAACTATAAATAATGAAAATAAAAACTTAGTTGGTTGGCTAGTGAAGAAAAATAATACTTCTTCATAGTTTTTATCGTAGAATGATACTAGACTAATTATAAACCATAACATTAATGGAATAAGTACAACAGAACTTATTTTTAAAAAAATCCATTTTTTTGTTGCGTTAATCATTAAAATAAATTCCTTCCCAAAATAAAAATTATAGCTGTTAAAATAAATGATCCAAAAATAACTGATAAGCCGGTAATATTTGAAGTTTTTATCTCAAAACCAAATCCTAAGTCCCAAAATATATGTCTGATCTCACTTAAAATTTGAAAAGTAAATGACCAAATAGTACCNATGATAAAAAATTTTCCAAAATAACTNTCAAAAAATTTTTGGATAAAATCATAATTTGTATTGCCTAAAAGTAGAAAAGCCACCCAAAAACATATTAAGGAAATAATAATAATATTTATTATTCCTGTTATTCTGTGAGAAATTGAAACTAAAGATGATATATGCCAATTATAAATTTGAATATGGGGCGACAAAGGGTTTTTATCTGTCATGTAATTTCTGTTTAATTAAACTTTCTGCAATTTCAACTGCATTTAATGCGGCACCTTTAAGTAAATTATCACAAACAATCCATAAATTTATAGAATTAGCCTGAGAAGNATCTTTTCTTATTCTAGAAATAAATGTTTCATATTTATTTTCTGCCTCTACAGGAGTAACGTAACCTCCATCTTTTTGTTCATCTATGACTTTACAGCCTGGTGATTTAGATAAAATACTCTTTATTTCACCTAAATTATAATCTTTATAAAATTCTACATTTACACTTATTGAATGTGAAACTAAAACAGGAATTCTAACACAAGTAGATGTAATATTAATTTTTTTATCTAAAATTTTTTTAACCTCATCATGATTTTTTTGTTCTTCTTTGGTTGACCCATTTTCTAAAAAACTATCAATATGTGGAATTGCATTAAATGCTATTTGCTTTGTAAAGTTTTGGGATACAATTTTTTTGCCTTCAAAATATTCTTTTGTTTGGGACAAAAGTTCATCCATTCCAGCTTTTCCAACACCTGAGACTGATTGGTATGTTGAGGCAACTATTCTTTTTATATTATAAAGATCATGTAAAGGTTTTAAAACAACAACCATAGGTATCACTGAACAATTCGCATTTGCTATTATATTTTTATTTTTAAAATTGGATAAATCTTTTGAATTAACCTCAGGAACAACCAAAGGTATATCAGGATCTTTTCTAAAATATTTTGAGTTATCAATTACAATTGTTTTTTTTGCTGCCATCGGAGCCCATTTTTCTGCTACTGAGCTTCCTGCTGCAAAAAAAGCTATTTTCACTTTTGAAAAATCAAATTTTTCTAAATCTATTACTGTGTGAGTCTTATCTTTAAAATTTATTTTTTGTCCCGCACTTTTAGAGGAGGCAATCAAATACAATTCAGAAATAGGAAAATTTTTATTCTCTAGTACTTCTATGATTTTTCTTCCAACATTTCCTGTTGCTCCAACAATTGCTATATTCATGGTGATTTAGTTATACTAAATGAAAGGTAAATCGCAAACTTTTCCCTCGAAAATAGTTCCATTTATTGAGATTTTAAATGTTTGGGAAAGGTTATAATAAGGTTTGTTTATCATAGCGATACCGATAACTTTTTTAAAATGTGGTGAATAAACACCTGATCTAAGCTCACCTATTTTTTGGTTATCTTTGTCAATAAGTTCTATGGATTTAGATACATTGATTTCTTTTGCTTCGATTATTACGCCCATTAATTTTTTGATTAAACCATTTTTCTTTATTTGTTTTAATTTATCTTTTCCTAGAAAATTTATCTCTGTATCTAAACTAACATATTTATCTAAACCACATTCTAGAGGATTATCGTCATTATCCATATCATTACCATAAGATAACAATGCACTTTCAATCCTCTCTATTAGATTTGGGCAACCTGGTTTAACATTTAATTCTTTACCCTCTTCAAAAAGTTTATCGTATAAGGCTAATCCAGACTTAGTATTTTCTACATAAATTTCATAACCACCTTGTTTCGACCAACCAGATTTTGCAATTAAATGTTTTGCTCCGTCAAAATCAAAGTAATCAAAACCAAAAAATTTCATTTCTGTTATTTTTTCTCCAAATATTTTTTCCATCAACTTAAATGATTTTGGGCCCTGTACTGCCATTATATCAACATTTGGTTCAAAAATTTTTACATTTAAATTATTTCCAATCGCTAATCCTTTTGCAAATAATATTACATCGGAGTCTGCTATAGAAATCCACCATCTATCCTCTTGTAGCTTCAAAATTACAGGATCATTAATCATTCCTGCGTTATCGTCAATTATTGGACAATAGTAACATCTACCTATTTTAGATTTTGAAAGGTCCCTACATGTCATTAATTGAACTAATTTTGCTGAATCCTTTCCTGAAATTTCAACTTGTCTTTCACCAGCTACATCCCAAATTTGAACATGTTCTTTTAAATGATGATAGGAATCCTCTAACGATCCAAAAGCAGCTGGTAGAAGCATATGATTATAAATCGAATATGCAGTAACCCCTTGTTTCTCAATTCTTGAAGTATAAGGAGTACTTCTTAGTCTTCTTGATTTAGCAATAAAATAGTTTTTCATTTATTTTTTTTTTATGAATTCGTTAACTAATTTTCTCATTTCAAAAGCTTTTTCAAATAAAATCATATGTCCACAATTAGAAATTATCTTTACTTCAGAATTTTTTATTTGTTCAGACATTTTAACACCAACCTTCATCGGAACCATTTTATCTAAATCTCCAAAAATACATAAAGTTAAACAATTTATTTTTTTAATCGCATTTTCGCCATCCTTATAATTATTACAGGCATTTAAGTCTACAGCTAAAACTTCCCTAATTGCTCTTGCTGAGTTCACAATTTTTTTTACTGGGTTTCCTCCTATAAATGCTTTTGAACCCTCATAACCCCATTTCATCATTAACAGCACTGCTTTTTCATCTCCAGCCTCTGCTAAGTCGATAAGATCTTTGTTAACAGGCATTTTATTTGACCCTGCAACTAAAATTAATTTATCTATATGCTCAGGATATCTTGAGGCAAAATCAATTCCTACCAGTGCACCTTGTGAATGTCCCATAAAACTTATTTTTGAAATATCCAATATTTCCATTATTTTTTTTACCCAATCAGACATTTCCTCAATAGATTTTAATGAAGGTCCTTCCGAGTCCCCATGTCCAGGTAGATCAATTGATAAAACATTAAATCCATTAGCTGAATAAAACTGTTCATGTAGGGACCAAACTATATGTGTAAGTCCACTTCCGTGCATCAAAAGTATTGATGGTTTTTTTGGATCAATATCCATACCACTGGTAGATATGAATACGTCTTTATTATCGACGTTTAAGTTCAGTTTAACTCCTTGGCCTTTTTTCTTAACTCAAATTTTTGGATTTTTCCTGTTGATGTTTTTGGCAATTCACAAAATTCAACTTTTTTTGGAACTTTAAAACCTGCAAGGGTCTCTTTGCAAAAATTTATTAATTCTTTTTCTGTAACTGGTTTATCTTTTACCATTTCAATGAAAGCACAAGGTACTTCACCCCATTTTTCATCAGGTTTTGCAACCACAGCTGCTATGGATACAGATGGATGCTTTGCTAAAGTATTTTCTATTTCAATAGAGGATATATTTTCACCACCTGAAATAATTATATCTTTAGANCTATCTTGTATCTTTGCATAACCATCAGGATGCATAACTGCTAAATCACCTGTATGAAACCAACCATCTTTCATGGCTTTTTCTGTAGCTTCCTTATCCTTGAAATATCCTTTCATAACTACATTTCCTCTAATCATTATTTCACCTATAGTTTTCCCATCTCTTGGAACTTCCTTCATTGTCTCTGGATTCATAATTGTTACGCCTTCAGTATTTGGATATCTAACTCCTTGCCTGGCTTTTATTTCATTTTGCTTTTCCTCATCTAAACTGTTCCATTCCTCGTTCCAAGCACATTGTGTTACATGTCCATAAGTTTCTGTTAACCCATAAACATGCATTACTTCAAATCCAAGACTTTTCATTTTTTTAAATATAATACTTGGTGGTGGAGCACCAGCTGTTAATACATAAACCTTATTTTTAAGTTTTTTACGCTCACTCTCTGGTGCGCCTGTTATCATATTTAGTACTATAGGAGCTCCTCCAAAGTGGGATACATTATACTTATCTATAAGTTCAAAAATTTTTTTTATATCAATGGCTCTAAGACAAATTGTTCTTCCATTAAGCATTGGTACTGTCCACGGATAACACCATCCATTACAGTGAAACATTGGGACAACTGTCAGAAAATTTAATCTATTAGGCATATTCCACGCAGTCGCACTTCCTGTTGACATTAAATAAGCTCCTCTGTGATGATAAACAACTCCTTTNGGATTACCTGTTGTTCCTGAAGTATANCTTAATGAGATTGCTTGCCACTCATCATCTGGCATTTCCCATTTAAAATTTTCATCACCAGTATTTAAAAATTCCTCATATTCTAATTCCCCAATTTTTTCTAATTTCGATTGATCAGCAAATTTATCGTTTATGTCAATTATTGTAATTTTTTTTTTGAGATTGCTTAATGCTTTTTTTACCTCCATGTGTAATTGTCTATCAACTACTAAAACTTTAGCATCACTATGGTTTAAGATGTAAGCAATAGTCTTAGCATCTAACCTAATATTAATTGTATTTAATACCCCTCCTGTCATTGGCACAGAGTAATGAGCTTCGAAAATCTCTGGAGTATTAAAGGCTAAAAAAGAGACCGTATCACCTTTGGAAATACCAATTTTACTTAGTGCACTAGCAAATTTTACACATCTTTTATACACTTCACTCCAAGTATATTTTCTATTTTCATAAACTATTGCTTCATAATTTGGATAAATATCTTTAGCTCTTAATAAAAAAGATAGGGGTGTTAATGGAACAAAATTTGCATTATTTTTGTCAAGATTTTTCTCGTAATGGCTCATTTTCTTTAATTAAATTTAAAATCCATTATATATTTACTGCCTGTTGTTGCAGATAAATAATGGCTTTCTACTCTAGGTAAAACTCTATTGAAATAGAAATTTGCTGTTTGTATTTTATCCTCATAAAAGTCTTTATTATTCGAATAGTCTTTGTAACTCACTTCTAAAACCTTTAACCACGAATAACCAATTGCAACATAGCCAAGAACTCTCAAATAATCATTNGAGGCAGCATTTGCATCATCTTTTGAGGTTTTTATTTTATCTTTCATCCAACTTGAAAATTTGCTTAATTTATCAATATAAATTTCTAACTTAGCAACAAAAGAGCTTAAGTCTTTATTATTTTTATTTAAGTCACCTTTAATCATACTAATATACTTATCAATTATATCTCCGTTTTGATTAACTAGTTTTCTGAATACTAAATCTATTGCTTGAACGGAGTTTGTTCCTTCGTATATGGGAGTTATTCTATTATCNCTGTATAATTGTTCAATACCTTGATCTTTAGTGTATCCATACCCTCCGTATATTTGCATTGCATCACTTGTAATTTCCATCCCTAAATCAGAAAATAATGATTTAACAACAGGAGTCATTAATGAAACCATATCTGTGGCGTCTTGTTTTATTTTCTGGTCGCTATGGTTTAAACTCACTTCTGTTTGTTGTGATAACCAAAAGCACAGAGCCCTCTCTCCCTCAATTATAGATTTCATATTTANTAAAGTTTTCCTTATATCTGCNTGCTCAATAATTAAGTCTGCGTTTCCATTTGGTGACTGATTTTTTGTACTTTTTCCTTGCTTTCTCTCTTTTGCATAGATCAATGAGTTTTGATACGCAATTTCAGAAATACCTAGGCCTTGGATTCCAACCACAATTCTCTCTAAATTCATCATTGTAAACATTTGACTCAATCCTTTATTTTTAGGACCAATCATATATCCCGTTGCCTCATCAAAGTTTAAAACACATGTTGCTGAACCTTTAATTCCCATTTTAGTTTCTATTGAACCAGTCGATATTCCATTTCTAGTACCGATCGATCCATCCTCTTTGACAATAAATTTTGGAACTAAAAATAAACTGATTCCTTTAGTGCCCTTAGGTGAGTCTGATGCTCTTGCGATTACTAAATGAATAATATTTTCTGTTAAATCATGATCGCCTGATGTAATAAATATTTTTTGACCAGTAATTTTATATGTTCCATCTGATTGCTCTACTGCTTTTGTCTTAAGTAAACCTAAGTCTGTTCCACATACTGGTTCAGTTAAACACATTGTCCCACTCCATTTACCCTCAACCATTTTTGGAAGATATTTATTTTTAATTTCATCTGTAGCATGGTGATTTATACAATTATAAGCGCCAAGCGTTAGTTCACTATAGAGCTTAAATGCTAAGCTGGCTGATGACAGCATTTCATCAAAAAATGCACTCACAGTTTTTGGCATACCTTGTCCACCATATTTTGGATCACAAGATAATGATGTCCATCCATCTTCAATAAATTTTTTATATGCCTCTTTATAACCAGGGGGTGTCCTTACAACACCATTTTCTAATACTGTTGGATTTTCATCTCCAGCTTTTGCAAGAGGTAAAATTAAATTTTGATTAATTTTTGCTGCCTCCTCTAAAATATTTTTTACAAGATCAGTTGTGACTTCTTTATATTTATCAATCTCATTATAATTTTTGTTGTCTCTAAGCTTTTCATATAAAAAAAGCATATCTTCAACAGGTGCATTATAAGTTGGCATAATCTTATTTTAATTAAAATACAAATTATTTCAATTTTGAAATAATCGCATCCCCCATTTGAACAGTGGATACTTCTTTTTTTCCCTTTGCAACTATATCTTTTGTTCTTAAACCGTCATTAAGCACATCTTGGACCGCTTTTTCCAAATTATCTGCCTCTTTATCCAAATTTAAAGAATATCTTAATGCCATTGCAAAACTTAAAATTGTTGCAATTGGATTTGCCAATCCTTTTCCGGCTATATCTGGAGCTGAACCATGTATTGGTTCATACATGGCTCTCATTTCACCATCTTTATTTTTTGCACCAAGAGATGCTGATGGTAAAAGTCCTAATGAGCCTGTTAACATTGATGCTTGGTCAGAAAGCATATCTCCGAAGAGATTATCAGTTACTATGACATCAAATTGTTTTGGATTTCTTAATAATTGCATAGAACAGTTATCTGCTAACATATGATTTAGTTCTACTTCTTTGTATTCTGAATCATGTAAAGTTTGAACCTCTTCTTTCCAAAGTTGTCCTGCCTCCATAACATTAGATTTCTCACACGAAGTAACTCTATTAGATCTTTTTTTAGCTAAATCAAAAGCGACCCTTGCTACTCTAATAATTTCACTGCTAGTATAAGTATGTGTATTAATGCCTTTTCTTTCTCCATTATCTATAGGTTTAATCCCTCTTGGTTCTCCAAAATATATTCCTCCTGTTAATTCTCTTACAATCATAATATCTAAGCCAGAGACAATTTCAGGTTTAAGAGTNGATGCATCAACCAATTGTTTAAAACATATTGCAGGTCTTAAGTTTGCAAATAATTTCAACTCTTTTCTTAATTTCAATAATGCTCTCTCAGGTTTTTTTGAAAATTCCAGATTATCCCATTTAGGTCCACCTACTGCTCCTAACATGACAACTTCACTCTCAAGAGCTTTGTAAAACACTTCATCCGTTATTGGAGTTCCATGTTTGTCATAAGAAGCTCCTCCTGCTAAATCTTCATCAATTTCAAAATCTAGAGACTTTTTTGAGTTAAGCCATTTGATAACTTTTTTAACCTCGTTTATTACTTCAGGGCCAATGCCGTCCCCAGGTAGAAGTAAAATTTTTCTTTTTTTTACTTTAATCATTAAATATCCAGGGCCTTTGATTTTTAACTTTATTTTCGAAGGATTTTATTTTATCAGATTTTTCAAGAGATAAGGCAATGTCATCTAAACCCTCTAGTAAACATTTTTTTTTAAATGGGTCTATCTCAAATGAAATTTCGTTGTTTCCATATATAATTTTTTGATCTGCTAAGTTGACTGAAATCTCCTCTTTTCTATTTGAGTATTCTGATATTTCCTTAATTTTATCCTCATTTAAAACAATCGGTAAAATTCCATTTTTAAAACAGTTATTATAAAAAATATCAGCATAACTCGAACTAATAATACAAGTAATTCCAAAGTCTAATAGTGCCCAAGGTGCGTGTTCCCTAGAAGAACCACACCCAAAGTTTTTTCCTGTGATTAATATGTTGGAATTACAAAATGGTTTTTTGTTTAANATAAAGTCTGAAATTTCTTTTCCTTTTTCATCATATCTTAGTTCAAAAAAAAGATTTTTTCCTAAACCTGTTCTTTTAATCGTTTTTAAAAACTGTTTTGGTATAATCATATCTGTATCTATATTTACAATTGGTAAATATGTTGGGATACTTTTAAGAGAAATAAATTTTTGCATTTAATTTTGATACTTTCTAACGTCGTCTAAATTACCGGCTATCGCTGCAGCTGCAGCCATGCCTGGACTTACTAAATGTGTTCTGCCACCTCTGCCTTGTCTTCCTTCAAAATTTCTATTAGAAGTAGATGCACATCTTTCTTCAGGCTTTAATTTATCTGCATTCATTGCTAAACACATAGAACAACCAGGCTCTCTCCATTCAAAACCTGATTTTATAAAAATTTTATCTAAACCCTCTTGCTCTGCTTGTTGCTTAACTAAACCTGACCCTGGGACTACCATTGCATGAACGTGAGAAGCTTTTTTTTTATTTTTTAATATTTTTGCAGCTTCTCTTAAATCTTCAATTCTTCCATTTGTACAACTTCCAATAAAAACTTTATCAATTTTAATGTCCTTTGCTAGCGTATCTGGCTTCAAACCCATATACTTTAAAGATCTTTCAATTGAACTTTTCTTATCAAGATCTTTTTCTGTATTTGGATTTGGGACCTTTCCTTCAATTGTTATAACATCTTGAGGAGAGGTGCCCCAAGTAACCATTGGAATAATTTCTTCTGCAGTTAGACTTACTTCTTTGTCAAAGTGAGAACCATTATCTGAATTTAAATTACTCCAAACTTCAACTGCTTTATCCCAAGTTTCGCCTTTAGGCGACATTGGTCTACCTTTTAAATAATTAAATATTTTTTCATCTGGTTCTATTAACCCAGCTCGTGCTCCTCCTTCGATCGTCATATTACAAATAGTCATTCTTTGCTCTACACTTAAAGATCTAATCAAATCTCCCGCATATTCTATTACACAACCTGTTCCACCAGCTGTACCTATTTTTCCAATGATTTGTAAAATAACATCTTTTGATGTTACTCCTAATGGAAGTTTTCCATTAACATTTATTCTAAAATTTTTTGCTTTTTTCTGGACTAATGTTTGTGTTGCAAGAACATGTTCCACTTCTGAAGTTCCAATTCCAAAAGCTAGTGAACCGAATGCACCATGAGTGGCTGTATGACTATCTCCACAAACTATTACTGTTCCTGGTTGTGTAAATCCTTGCTCTGGACCTGTTACGTGTACTATTCCTTGCCTCTTATCATTCATTCCAAAAAGCTTTATTCCAAATTCCTTACAATTTGCCTCTAAAGTTTCTACTTGAATTTTAGATTCTTGATCAGATATTCCTTTTGATCTATCTGTAGTTGGTACATTGTGATCTGCTACGGCTAAAGTTAGAGATGGTTGTCTCACTTTTCTATTTGAGCTTCTTAAGCCCTCAAAAGCTTGTGGACTTGTTACCTCATGAATTAAATGTCTATCAACAAATAATAATGCGGTACCGTCATCTTGTTCATGAACTAAATGATCATTCCAAATTTTATCGTAAAGTGTGTGCGGCATTGAAAAAAATTTATTTTTTTTCTTTTAAACTTTCTTCTTTATTTTCTGAAGTTTCCTCTTTAATTTTTTCTTGCTCATTCTCTTTTATATCATTTTTTACTTCAGTCTGCTGTAAATTTTCCTCAGTTGATNTTTCACTTTTAACATCAACTTCAATTCCTATATTTTTTCTAATTTTTTCAGCTATTCTTGCAGATTTTCCAGTTCTGTCTCTTAAATAATATAATTTAGCTCTTCTTACATCCCCAGATCTTATAACTTTTATTGAGTCAACTATAGGGCTATACAAAGCAAAAGTTCGCTCAACACCTTCGCCAAAAGAAATCTTTCTCACTGTAAATGATGAATTAATATCTCGACTTTTCTTAGCGATACACACTCCCTCAAAATATTGAATTCTATCTCTTTTTCCTTCAGTTATTCTAACTCCTACTTTGATAATATCTCCTGGAAAAAATTGAGGCAGTTTTTTTTCAGCCTGAATTTTTTTAACATTTGATCTATTAATTTCTTCAATTGTTTTCATTATAGCGTTTATCAATTTAGTTCTTTTTATATTTTTCCCATAAATCTGGTCTACGGACGCGTGTTATAGCCTCAGATTGAGACAAACGCCAGTCTTTAATTTTAGCATGATCTCCAGATAATAATACATCTGGAACAGCTTTTTTCTCCCAAATCTGTGGTTTAGTATACTGGGGATATTCTAAAAGACCGTTTTCAAAGCTTTCATCTTCTTTCGATAGGTCATTTCCGAGTACTCCAGGTATCAATCTTAAAATAGAGTCGATTATCACAAAAGCAGCTGACTCACCCCCAGATAAAATAAAATCTCCAATGCTTATTTCCTCAATATTTCTTGTTGATAAAATTCTTTCGTCTACCCCCTCAAAATTTCCACATATTAAATTAATTGATTTCTCTTTAGCAAGTTCTTTTGCAAATTTTTGGTCAAATTTTTTACCCTTTGGAGATAAATAAAAAATTCTACTTTTGTCTTTCAAATTATTATCAATAGACTTTGCTAAAATATCTGCTTTTAAAAGCATTCCAGCTCCTCCACCAAAAGGTGCGTCATCAACAGTTTTGTGTTTATCCTCAGCAGAATCTCTTATATTTACAACTTTTAAATTCCATTTTTTCTTTTCTAAAGCTTTTCCATAAAGTCCTTTTGATAATGGACCAGGGAAAGTTTCAGGGTAAAGAGTAAATACTTGTGCTTGCCACATAAATTATTTTTTTTCTTCCTTAGGTGCTTCTGCTTTTTTAGCTTCTTCCTTAGGTGCTTCTGCTTTTTTAGCTTCTTCCTTAGGTGCTTCTGCTTTTTTAGCTTCTTCCTT
>FUFK010040101.1_pt1 | contig 31658 bp, 32 predicted proteins | sample 1021851 | NCBI WGS metagenome assembly FUFK01 (sample SAMEA51879418, study PRJEB19060) | metagenome | reverse complement strand
GTAACTTCGGGTTATAAGACACCCTCGAAGTCAAACCTCTTTGAGTTGATTATACCTGTGCCATCTTGCATATCTTTAGAAGATAGTAGTTTTAAAACTAATAGAGGTGCACAAGAGCACTATGACTCCATTAATTACCTTGCAAGTAGTGTAACTGTACCTGGTAGGAGAGTAACAACAAGTGAAGTAAGAGATATTGGTGCGTCTCGTAAATTTGCTACTAATACTGCATTTGGTGATTTACAAGTAGAGTTTTTAGTGACAAAAGACCAATATCATCGTGACTTCTTTGAGCGATGGATGTTAAATACCGCAGCTGACCAAGAAAACAGAGCTGGATTTTACGAAGAGTATACAACTACCATACAAGTATTAAAGTGGGAGAATGCATCAAATGTCATGCTAGACCCACCTGGGCAATTTGTCCTTAAAAAACCATCTGGTAAGACAAGATTGAATCGCTCATCTGCAGTGTGGCAAATGTATGGTGCATTCCCATACGATATGTCTGAAATGTCATTTAACAACGGACCTACCGATTTAGTCAAACTAAATGTAAATTTCTTCTTTGAAAGATATAGATTTGACAGAATAGGTACCAATACAGTAAAATTTGGAAGTAACATAAATGATATTACAGTGGCTAGTACAACTAANATTGCAAACCAACTAGGATTTGTATTAGACCAGAAAGATGTCGCCAAAGTAGGTGTTTAANNTATGGAANTGATTGGATGCCCTATCTTCAAGAGGAAGATAAGAGACCATTGGGCTTATAAAGATGATACACTTTTAGCAATTCATAATCAGAGAGCAAGAATTCAAGCAAACGATTTAGATATCTACTCAGACTACGATATAGACCCAGATGCCCCTCGTCCATATCTAGACCTTGTTGAGGATAGGATATACGACACTTTATCAGATTTTATTAGGGAGTGGGGTGGTAGATTTTTTCATGGGTTTGAGGTCATGAATTTCTTTTATCAGCAATATAAACAAGCACAATATCATGGTTGGCACGTGCATAACTGTCAATATAGTGGTGTTTACTATTTGGATATGCCAAAGGGCACTCCAAAAACAGAGTATAGAGACCCATTTACTGACGTAGTAAAAGAATTAGATGTAGAAGAAGGTGATGTTGTGGCATTTCCTAGTTTTCTTATACATAGAGCACCAGCCAATCCCGTTGAGATACCTAAGACGATTATTTCCTTTAACTTTAATTTCTATAATAAAGACCAACCTGTCTCGTATACTCGTCTAAATACTTAACATATAATTAGTTATCATGCCTTTACCTAAACTATCGATACCTGAGTATGAATTGGAAATGCCTATCACAGGCAAAAAAGTATCATACCGACCTTTTCTAGTAAAAGAAGAGAAACTACTTTACCTTGCAATGGAGTCGCAAGACAACAAGCAAATGGTAAAAGCAGTTAAAACCATTATTAAAAACTGCACTGACCTAAAGACAGGAGTTGACAAACTCGCTACTTTCGAGATTGAATACATCTTCCTTCGTATTAGAGCAAAAGCAGTTGGTGAAATCAGTGAATTTAAAATGACTGCACCTGATGATGAGAAAACTCAAGTTGAAGTCCAAGTACCTTTAGAGCAAGTTGAAGTCCAAGTACCTGAAGGTCACGACTAAGAANATTTTATTAGATGGTAATGTTGGTGTCATCATGAAGTATCCTTCATTAGATGCGTTTATCCAACAAAACATGAGTGACAATCCTACTGTTGAGGACATTTTTGAGTTAGCAGCAGGGTGTATTGACCAAGTATATGATGCAGAAGAGGTTTATGACTCCTTCTCCCACAAAGAAGCACTAGACTTTTTAGAGAATCTAAATTCTGACCAATTTGCGAAGATACAAGCATTCTTTGAAACTATGCCTAAACTATCTCACACNATTGAGGTATACAATCCTAAGACTAAAGTTAAGAGTGACGTAGTTTTAGAAGGGTTAGCGTCTTTTTTCGAGTAGCATTGATGCACGATAGTCTTGAGAATTACTACAAGACTAATTTCGCATTAATGCAGCATCATAAGTATAGTCTCACTGAGCTAGAAAATATGATTCCTTGGGAGCGTGATGTGTATATCGGTCTTCTTATGGCATTCATCCAAGAAGAAGAGCGTAGGCAGAAAGCAGAAGAAAACAAAAACCGTATGTCCCTATAATGGCAGCTAAACTAAAAAAGTTTGTCACTATTAATGCATTCACTTCTAAGACAAATGTGGGTGTAGGTTTTAATGTTCTTAGAAAAGCAATCAATCGCACAGGGACTACACTTGATGGTGTTAATGCGTCAGTAAAGACACAGGCAGTCTTACAGAAGTTTCAAGCGGATTATCTGGCAGAGAATTATGTAAAACAGATAACCATTGTTAGGAAAGGCACTAAACAAAAGAATACGTTTTTTACAAACTTCAATAAACGTATCAAAAGGATGTTTGCTGTCAAGAAAAGGCAGAAGGCAGAAGATGCAGGGGAAGATGGAATAAAGGAAGGACGCACCCAGACAGAGAAGTTAATACNAAAGATTGGTAAACCAATAGAAAACTTTATGGGATTCTTTGGGAAGACCATAGGTANNGTAATAAAATACTTTGTCATATTTGGAGCATTAAATTGGATAACTAANCATCCAGAGAAAGTAGCAAAACTGGGNAGACTCATATTTGCTATAGGAAAGTTTGGTTTTGCATTAACTAAACTAGGTGTGGGGGCGATGTTGACTGGTCTCACAAACTTAGTCGGTGATTATAGTGATAAGAATGCAGTAGAGCAGGGATTACGTAAGTTTCTTGGTGTATTTCAGTTACTTGGTGGTATTGCTGCATTAAAGACTGCTCAATATCTTGTTATGCCATGGAAGTTGATAAGTGATATTAGAGGTATTAATAGTATTTTTAACAAAACTGCAGAGACTTCAGAAGAGATAAAAGCATCTAACAGAGCTAGACTGAAAGGTTATAAAGATTCAAAAACAGGAGTCATATACTCCGAGAAAGAGTATAAAGCTATGAAGAAGTCAGCTCAGAGAGCTGATTCAAAACGAGCTGCCAGAGCAGGCAAAGGGATGAAGTCTGACCTATATGGGAAAGAGTTTGATAAAAGATTTCAAGGTGTATATGGAAATAAAAGAAAAACTAGACTAGACAGATTACAGCAGAGAGGCAGAATTCTCAGAGGAAAGGGAATGAAGGGCATTAGTAAGTTTGCTAAAGCAAATCCTGCAAAAGTAACTGGTGCTTTAAGTGTGCTTGGTGGTGGATTGAGAATAGCAAGTGGTTTGGCAGCAGGAGAAAAATCTGGTGAGGCAATCGGTGCGGGTGTAGGACAGGCAGCTGGTGGTATAGCGGGTGCTGCAGCATTAACAGCAGTTGCACCTTTCTTAGGACCTCTTGCACCTATGATTGGTAGTGCAGTAGGTGGTTTCTTAGGTGAATGGGTAGGAAAAACGTTTGGAAAGATAGCACAACCTATATTTGACCCTATAGGCAGAGCATTTAAGATGTATTTTAAGTTGGCAATGGATATAACCAAACCATTCAGAGACAATCTAGGACCTTTGTTAGGGGCAGTATTCCAAGTGATAGGTGGAATTGGTGAGATGATATTTAAGTCACTGAAACCATTGTTAGACTTTACTGGTTTTGTATTAAAGTTAGCGGGAGGTGTGTTAGCAGAGACAATAAACTTTGTTGTTAATAATGCTAAGAGATTGATGGACCCTAAGAGTATGGTAGCAGGATTCTTTGATGCTATAACTCTCAATGCCTTCGATTTTGATGACATGAATGAGCCAAAACCAGACAAGAAGGCAGCAGGAGGACCTATAACTATAAATCTACTTAAACCTATGGCAAAAGGTGGTTTAGTAACAAATCCAGAAGTATATAAACCAAAATTGATGGCAGAAGGTGGTTTCTATAAATCACTCCCTGATTTACCACAGATACCTCAATTAGATAGAGGTGGTTTTGCGAATATTACTAATACATACACATCTTATAGTAGTGATTCGGATGGTAGTTTTACTGTAGGAAAACAGTATGTCACACCTATGGAAGCAAAAGAATTCCTAAGACGACATGGAATGCCATCTATGGTATTGATGGATGGGACTGTAGTTCCTGATTTTGGAAAGATGGGTGGTGAGGCAGTAGCTAAGGGACTTCGATTAACAAGAGATATAATGATTGAGAATGGAGCACCAAAAGACAGAATTGCTAAACTAGATGAAATAATGGCAATGCCTGATGTGCAGCCTGCTGCTATCTCACTCATGATTAATCAATTAGTTCCAGGCTCATTGGAAAGTGCCATGAAGAGTGTGGGTGATAGTATAAACAAAAAGAAAATGTCAGTTGGTGGTGCTCTAATACCAGAGATGTCTAGTGGTGGTGGTTTGATTAAAGAACTTCATAAATTTGTTACCTATCGTCGTTTTAAGGAAAAGTTAGGGTCAGTAGCTAAATTCATAATACCACAAGAGGAAAGAAGAAAAAGATTCATGGAATCTTTGACACAGGTAAAGGATAATGTCGTTGATTTCGTTAAAGGTGGTATCGATACAGTTATGGGTATTGAGCCTACTGAAGGCACACAAGCAAAAATAGTAAAGGGTGAATCCGAAATGCAAGCAAAAGCACAAAGAGACTCAGATGATGAGATACAGAATGAGGTTATTGTGCTTAAGCAAAATGTCACCCAACCTGTAATAAATAATGTTGTTAGTGGTCAACCAAAATTTGTCTATGTTAACTCTAAATCACCAATGTTGACTGAATTCGTATAATGGCAAAGTCACCCAACCCTAAAGTCCCAAAGGCAGCTCTTTATAAGATGGTATCTTATAAGGGGGTAAGTGGTGGTGACGAAAAACATACTGGGTTATCTGCAGCTAGAGAAGTAGGATTGATGAAGAAAGACTTCTCTAAGGGTTTTACTGCTGTAGTATCAGGAGTCAACTCTTTAGGTGCTTCTCTTAATAGCATAGCGTTAGGTATGTCAGATATGACAGCCTCTATGAAAACGTCAGTATCTAAGCAAATAAAGAATGCTAACAAGGTAGTTAAGATACAAGAAAAAGCACTTGATGATGATAAGAAAAGAGAAAAACAAAAGATAGCAGACGAGGCAAAGAGACGCAAGTTAGAGCAAAGACAGAATCAAGAAGATAATTCAGAGAAACCTGGGTTATTTAAGTTGATAGGTAAAGAGTTTAAAGAGAATACTAAGAAGTCATTTGGTAGTCTATTTTCTGGGTTAGTAAGATTCTCAACATTCTTACTAAAGGCAGCAGTTGGATTTGCTGCATTAACTTGGTTAGCTAAGAATCCAGATGCCATAGCACGTCTTGCTAAAACTTTTGCAGCAGTAGGTAAGTTTATATTGAATGTATCTTCATTCCTAGCAGGGTCTGCTATGGATGGATTAATAAAGTTTTTAGAGAATCCTGTTAGTCTAAAAGGACTGATTGGTGCAGTCCAATTTATAGCCTCGTTGTCACCCCTTCTTGTAAGTATAGCGTTTCTTGGAAATCCTATAGGCACAATTCGTGGAGTTGCTTGGGTAATATCAACTTTAGGTAAGTCTGTAGCTGGTATGATGAAGGGCATCAAAGGCATGGGCAAGATGCGTATATTCTCACGCAACAAATTTGCAAAGTTGGGAATGGGTTTAGGGACTGGTGTGGCAGCAGCATTTGCAACATCTATGGCGGGTGGTGACACAACTGAAGCAATAGGAGCAGGAGTTGGAGCTGGTGGCGGTCAAATGATAGGTGCAGCTATCGGTAATGCTACTAATATTCCTGGGATGGGAATGGCATTAGGAGCAGCAGGAGGATTTTTAGGAGGAAAAGCAGGAGCAAGCGTTGGTAAGATGTTAAAACCAGTGACTGAGCCTCTAGGTAAATTCTTCAATCAGGTTGGTGACACATTTACTGCTATTATGAAACCAATAGGGGATGCTGTAGGTGGTTTATTTGAGGCATTAGGTGAAATGATGAATGGTATATTAGATTTCATTGGGCCACATATGCCACTGATTACTAAGATATTATCGATTGGTGTACAGACACTTTTTGCACCTTTATTCTTAGGTATGAAAGCATTGACAGCAGTGTTGAAATTCTTTGCCCCAGGTGGCGGTAAGGATAAGGAAGGGAAAGTTTCGGATAAGAAACCGCAAAAGAATAAAAAAGGAAGTGCAACAACAGGTACTAAAGGTGATAGTGGTCAATCACCCAAATATTATGCTGATTATATAAAAGAGGGTATTAAAATCACAGAGATAGGACCTAATGATTTTGTCTTTACATATCCAGATGGTAGAGAAACAATATCAACCCATACAGGTTCTAGTAATGCACCAACTGTACAACAAAGATTTGACGGTCTAGTTGACGCAAAAATTAGGGATAAACAGGAGCAGGAGCAAAGGGCAAAACAAAGAGAGCAAGAAGAATTAGAACGTGGTAAGGAAATGCATAAAGTTTTTCCTCACCTGTATAATGAAAAAGGAGAAAGAATAGACAGAAAAGATAAGAAGAATAATAACAAGAAGAAGAAGAGATTTGGTCTCTTTAAAGGAGGTGGTTGGATTAATGGTCCTATGAGTGGTTATCCAGTATCATTAACTGGTATGATGACTGATTTTATTGGTCATGGTCTTGAGTGGGTAGGACAGGCATTAAATGGTAACTCATTTGTTATCCCGTTTGATACTCCTGCAACCCGTAAAGATAAAGGGTTGACTAGCAAGAGAATGAGGCAAGCAATGGCGGGTGGATATTCAATGCCACCACAGATGATGCTTGGTGGATTATTCGGGAAGAGAAAACCAGACCAGTTAGTTGGTGGATATACCAAAGAAAACATATCAAACGTTAATGGTAACATAACAAGTAGTAAAGAAAGAATCAAATTTGCCATAGATGTTAAGCANATACATCAGCANAANNAACAGATATTAGACCAGTTACCAAAGGGCACAAAAATAAGAGATGTNCTTTCTGGTGGTAAGAAGATTAATGTTAGTGCTTTAAAACTGATGAAGATTCTATACAATAGTGACGCACATAAAGCAACTCAAGAAAGAATTAGAATGGAAAGTGAAAAAGCAGCTAAAGGTGCGAAGTTTCAATCTGATAAGAAAGATTTGCAAGGAGCAATGTATGCTTCCGTTTTTGATAAGATAACAGGAGTAAAAGATAATATAGGTGACTTTATTAATGATGCGAAACTTAAATTCACTGAGATGAAGAATCAGAAGAGGAAAGACGCAAATAAGGTAGTCACTGCACCTACTGTNACNNANNNACCCATTGTGCAAGGTGGTGGAGGNGGANGTGGACAAATTGTGCCCATAGTCAGAAAGAAAGATAGGGAAGCTGACCCTTATCTCATAAGTAGATTTGGATTAGTATCTGAATTTAATGGCGACGTAGCGGACTTAATGTAATGGCAGATAGAAAATCACGGTTATTTCAAATAGACAAGATGGAGATTGAAACCTCCACAGGTGATAAGTATGATTTCAGAGACATAATGGAGTCTATGGAATACTATGAATCTATTGACTCACCTTTTTTACGTTGTGACTTCACTATCATAGACTCAATCGACTTTAACAAGTTATTGATAGGTGGTGAAAAAATATCTGTGAAGGTAGTTACAAATAGTAGTGGAGAGAAACCTATAGAATTAAAGTTGCGTGTATTTAAGATAGGTAGTCTGGTCAAACAAGAAAGAGGACAAATATATATCTTACATTGTGTATCTCCAGAAGCATATGCAAACGAGATGAATAAGGTATTCAAACCATTCGGACCTATTGGAAAGAATGTAGAAAACATACCTAAGCATATCTGCAGTGAATATTTAAAAGCACCAAAGAAAAAAACTAAAGATGGTAATTTTGAAAAGCATTCTAAAATATCATTCATATCTACAAACTGGAGACCAGTAGAAGCAATAGCATATATGTCAGACAAAGTCACACGTGTTGANGGTAGTGGTGGTGGAAAGGCATCTAACAAACAATCTGGTTTCTTATTCTTCGAGAATAGATATGGATTTAATTTTAAATCACTAGACGCATTATGTTTAGGTGATGGTATACCAAAAGACGAAGATATATTTGAATACACTTATGTGCAGCAGGGTAATGACCCACCCGCTAACGGTGCATATACTATCGAAAGTATATCTTACCCTGACAGAGCCAATCACCTCAGAAACATGAGAATGGGGACATTTAAAACAACGAGTCTTAGTATCTCGTTGCCAACTCCTACAAATTCAAATGCTAGTGATTCTGGCTCATCTGATGAGACTGCCCCCGCAGGGACTATTCATAGTCCTAAGGAATTATCTTATGTGCAAGTGTTTTCAAAGGCAGACACCATACATAAAAGAAAACCTTATGAATTGCCTGCAGACCTAGAAGCATTTAAAGGTGCTACTAGGATTAAGTATAGGGCATTGCCTGGGTTGAAGAATCAAAACTCACAGGGTGACCCCCAAAATGGCACAGATTCTGATACCGACACAATGGCAGTTGCAGAATATGCTGCAGCACGCTATAATCTACTACAGGCAGTGCAATTAACTATCACTGTACCTGGAAATTCTGCATTAACCGCAGGGTCACTTATCAAAATAAGAATACCCGCATCACAAGAGAAAAGCAGAGCAGTTAAAGAAGACCTACGTTATAGTGGGAAGTATTTAATCTCTGGTGTAACTCATACGCTCAAGACAGAAGGTGTAACTACCAAACTGACCTTGACTAGAGATTCGGTTATGAAAGACACTTACTAAAGGTAACTAATATGGAATCAATCGAAAAACACATTCAAAAAGACAAAGACATCATTGATGACCCACTAGCAAATCCTGCAGCACGCAGACATGCTAAGGTGGAATTACATGAGTTAGAAGAGTATGCAGAGCATCACAAAGATGAGATTGCTGCAGGAGACCACCATGACCCTAACGCACTCGAGTTGTTTTGCGACCAACACCCTGATGAGCCTGAGTGCCTAGTATACGACGACTAATGGCACATCGTAAAAGGACAAACAAATTGAAGAATCCTCCTTCAAAGTGGAAGCAGGATTTGCTTGAGAAAGGTCCTAAGAGCTGGACACAAGCACTACTTTATGCTAAACTAAAAAACGAAAATAGTGAATCTACATAATATTACTCTGACTTCAGAAGAGTTGGAGTGTGTGAGGGTATGTTTGACAAATGCACCCATTCCTTATGATATAACTAAAAAGAAAATCCCTGCTGATATTCTACACAGAATAGGATATCCGACAAAGGAGGAGCATGAAGGAGAAATCCTTGTAGATTGCGATTTATCGATTTACGAACATGATGAATAACTGGGAAAACCTAATTCAAGGTCATTACCGAAATCAACGTCAAGCAATGTCTAACCCTGCCAAGTGGCCACAGGTTGATATTAGAATCTGGAAGACTGGTAGTGGAATATTTGAGTCTAAATCATGGTATAAGTATAAAGGTGAAGACAATCCTTACAACTGGTTACGTTATAGGGTAACTGGTATGGCAGAGGATTTTGTCAAAACAGATATCTTTAACTTAATACATAATACAGATTCATGTCCTTTCTACTGGAAATGGGATAAACAAACTGGATGGTGGTCTGGCACTACGTTAGACGACTGTATTGTCAGAGGACATAAGATGGTATCAACTGTCAGATTCAATGGATTTGACTATAGGTCACAGGATTTTGGATATAATTTAGAAACGAATGAGCAAGCATGGGGCAAACCAAAAGAAGAAGGTGAGTTTCAATTTGTGGCTATAAATAACTAAAACTTTAATAAAATGAGAACAAGGTCTGACTTTCTAGGAAGAGACGGTTACACATGGTGGGTTGGAGAAGTTGAGTCTAATAAAGACCCTTCTCAACTTGGTCGTGTACGAGTCAGAGTGCTTGGTTGGTATACTGGTAGTAANAATAAGGAAACATATACAAAAGATTTACCTACAGCAGCATTACCTTGGGCAAGTGTATTACTGCCAACTGATAAAGCACAAACTAAAAACGTAGGTACAACTTGCGAATTGCAGCCAGGTGCATGGGTGCTAGGATTTTTCTTAGANGGTGATGAAGCACAATTACCCTGTGTATTAGGAGCGTTTAGAGGATTTCAACAGAAAGAAAGTGATAAGAAAACTACCATTGCTGATGGCTCAGAAGGTGTAGATAGTCCTCCATTAGTCAAAGATATGACTGGTCAGGACAGGAATGAGGGTAACCCATTCACTAAGAATCAGACAGGCACACCGTCTGGTGAAGGTGGTGGTGTAGAAGAATCACGAGGATTAATATCAACTGCTGAGGAGACACTCCCAGGAAATCCAGTCACTAACCCAATTAAACCTCCTGTTGAGGCACAGTCTATTCCTGATGGAGTTGGCGGACCTGGTGGGGAAGGATTTGAAATTGACTTAGAGCGTATGATGACAGAGTTAGGACAGATGTCAGCCTCTGTAGCACGAGTCGAAGGTGGATTAATATCTCTTGCCACTGGTAATAGAATTGCAGGAGATAAGATAAAGGAGCATTTGGGAAGAATTACTAACTTCCTATCTGGTGGAATTGCAGGAATCCTTGCACCATTGAAAGAATTACTAGCAAAGATAATTGCAGAGGTTATTAATGCTCTAGTTAAGATTGTATCTAAGTTTGTCCCCTTAGGTGTTATCAATGCTATCCTCAGTTTGGTTGGAGAAATATTTGGTATATTTTGTGCAAAGACACCTATGTGGTTAGGACTGGTGCAATCGGCATTGAATGATGTGGTGAATTTCGCCAACCAAATGGCGAGCCTTGCTGTAAATAAAATTATTAGTGTAATCAATAAAGCAATCGGTGACGCAGTAAAGGCAGTTACCTGTCGTATATTAAATGGTATCACCTCAGCAATGGAGAGAATCAAGGGTGTTGCGGGTGATGTTATATCTGCTATTGCTACTGCAAAGGCAATAGCTGGTGCAGCACGTACTCTTGGTGCAACTGTTAGTAAGATTTTTGAAGTTGACTTTACTTCATTAGATTGGGGTAGTTTAATATCTATTATCAAAATGCTTCTTGGGTCACTGTTTAAGAAGGATTGTGGTAGGAAGATAAAACGACCTAAGCAAAAGAGATGGTATCCACTCATAGGTACTACTGGATGTGATAATGTAGATGATGCAATAAAGGGCACACCATATCAATGCTCAGACCTCGATGATGTTATTAGTGGTGCTACGTCTCCTATAAAGTTAAGTTATATTGATAATCTATTCAAAGGTTTATCACCACAACTTATACAAGCACAGACATTTTTAAGTGGTGCAAAGATAATTCAAGATGCAAACCCAGGAAAGGTAAAACAAATTATATCAGGACCTGGTGGTGTTTCCTCGTTTCAAGACGCATTTGGTAATGAGCATGTTAACGTCCCGAATAACCAGACTAAAATCATTGCTAGAGATAAAGCAGAAACTATAAAAGGTAACTATGTGTTGACAGTTGAAGGAGATATGTATCTTAAGGTTATGGGTAATTACCATGAAGAAATAACTGGTGCAAAGAATCAGCATCAAAGCAACGGTCCTCAGTCAGAATCGTCAGGGTCATCTGCTACACCAGATAGCACAACCATAGGTGGAGCAGTTAAGAGTGCTGACACTAACGTTGTCGGTGCAGCATCTAGTGGTAGTGCAACATTAAGTAAAAACACTGAAAGTTTATCAGATGTAAGTAGTAGCAGTAGTGGTGGTGGATATGGCGGTGGTCAAGGGAATCAAACTAATCGCAGAGGTAGTGGAGTTTCTAATATTCATAGAGTATATGAAAAACCCGCAGACAAGAGATATCANATATTAAANAGAAATAACATAGGTGGTTTCTATCCAGTAGATGAGATACCATATCATCCTGACGCTGATGANTGGGGTAGGACACCACACGGTCCTCAACTTAGTGCTGACTTACAAGATGATAATGAGCAGAAGTCTTCTCTACGTTTAGAAGGAGACCACGAGATTGCATATACAGGTGAGGTAAAGATGCAAGGGTCTAAAGTTAAGATTACTGCTGTTGAAGGTATCAACCTTAATTCACAAACAATTAAGTTAGAAGCAAATACTATTGAAAACGTTGCAGATGGTGAGATAACTAACGAAGCAAACTGGATTACATCATTCTTAAACGCAGGACGATTTGAGTTTGTTGCTTTATTCAATCCATTCGCTGCATTGACTGGACAGTTTAGTTTGGTTAAAGGGTCTATCGTAGATGTTGTTACTGACCTTCCATTCCCATCTGTATCCCCACCATCACATACTCGTATAGCATTTAGCACAACTATACCTGGCTCGATGAATGATATCATAGGTGGTGCAGTGTCAGGTGTCCATAACACATTCATCGCTGCCCCGACTGGTGTTATTACTGAGTTTGTAACCGCAGGAAACATTATGAATCAGGTGGTAACAGGGATGGCATCCTACTCAGTAGGTGCAGGATACATGGCAACTGGTTGCGGTTTCGGACCTCATCAGGTTTATGGCTTGCCATTACTCCTAAACTAGGGTATACTAGAGAGAGATACACTCCCCTCATGATTGAAAGCTTTGATGAGCTCAGCAATACAACGACGTATTTGGAGCACATCTGGGTGAATATACCCAAACGTAGCGTAAAGATTCTCGATACTGAAGGCTACGAAGAGACTGTCACATGGAAGTTTGACAGTGATGGAATGGAGGGTTTCACGGAAACCTTACAAACATTCCAAGACTTACCCGAAGATTTAATCACTTATTTGTGAAGAAGAAAATTGCTATTGTTGGAGCAGGCATTGGTGCTATCGCCAGTGCCTTAGCATTATTAAGAAGGGGTCGCTCAGAGGGTCTTTTTGACATTTGTGATGACATCATAGATGTATATCATGATTCATCTAAACCTATCGAAAGGGTAGGGCAAGGAAGCACTGTTTCTTTTACTAAACTTTTCCACAAAGAATTTAGTTACGATAGTAATTTTTATTCCAATAAAATTGGAATGACAATGAAAACTGGGATTAACTATGAGGGTTGGGGTAATTTGGATAATATGTTTCATGATTTTCCACTAGGATTTCATGCCATACATTACCAACCAAATTTACTCTCAGAAGCAATTTTAAATTCTGAATTCATCAAGTCACATGATACAGATGTAACGAGTTTAGACGACATTCAAGCAGACTACATTATAGATTGTAGGGGCAGACATTATAATGATTATGAAAATGATTATGACATGTTGGTCAATCCAATAAATTCTGCATTACTTGGTAGAAAAGAAGGAAGAGACCCAGACCTACATTATACTAGATGTGTTGCTACACCTCATGGATGGACATTTGTTATTCCTAATATAGATTCTGTTTCCTACGGTTATCTCTACAATAGTAGTATAACTGAGAAGGAAGAAGCAACTATAATGTTTAAGGAGATGTTTGATATAGATGTAAATTTTGACATGCAGTTTAAAAACTATGTGGCCAAGAATTATATGTCTAGTGATAAGGTCTTTTTAAATGGTAACAGATACTCTTTCATCGAGCCATTAGAAGCAACATCTGTAGGAATGTATATCTACGTTGCATATGGTATACTAGATACAATACTTGGAAATCCCACAGGTTTTGACATTAATAAATCATTATATGACGAAGTTAAACGTATAGAATCGTTTATCTTATGGCATTATCAAACAGGGTCTAAGTATGACACTGAATTTTGGAGATATGCTAAATCTCTACCATTCAATCCTGACGATGAGTTTAGGAAATACTTAGAGGCAGATACATATGAAACATGGCCACAAGATTATTCCCAATGGAATACTCATAGTTTCAAATTATGGAATGACCAAATTGTAAAAGGAGTCCTCACATGAATATTATTTCAGTAGAAGTAGCAGAGTTTAAAGCAAACTTTGACTTTATTATGTCTCTTGTAGCAAAAGGACATACAGTTAAAATAAACACAGGAGATAAAGTTGCTATAATTACATCAGTAGCACAAGCTCCACCCGAAATAAATCTTCCTTCACCAGAAGAATTTGTGCCTGACCCTGCAGGGACACAGGCATTCGTTTCTGAATCTCTCGGACAAATGACAAAGGATTTTTAATGGACAAACTTAGTGATAAATTAGAAGATGCAATCCAAAGTGAAACTTATGGATTCTTTCCCATTCCTATTACAAAATACACAGCACAAAACCACGCAGAATTAAAGAAAGGAATTCTACAGTGGATGAGTAANGAAGATATACTNCANAANCATGGACGTGAGTCTATTTGTCATGGTATAGCACAGGTAGGAGACACTAATAAATTGATGAGTGATTATCAAGAACTTAGTGATACTATCATGGATGCAGTTAAGAAACATAATCAAGCATCATTCAACTATAAGAATGAATTAACTGTTATGGAATCTTATCTAGAGTTGGCAAGTGAAGGAGCAATCTATGCACCTCATGAGCATTCTAATTGTGTCTACTCTCTTACTTACCTAATTAACTATGATAGTGAAAAACATGCATATGTTAAATGGAGGAAAAACGTTGCATCAAACCATTACCCAATACTGCAACTTGATAGTCAAGACCCTACTGCCTTCAATCTAACAGAAGCAACTTTTAGTATGAATGAGGGAGATATAATCATTTACCCTAGCAATGTAACTCATGGATTTGATTCCAATCCTTCAAATGAAAGAATTACATTTACAGCAAACATTACTATAAGATAATGGTCAAAGCACAAATCACAAATAATTACTGTTGGTTAACTCTGTATACTCAGAAACCTGAGGAGACAGTAAGGGTAATCGTGATGATGTGGTTTGTTAATGGTATTCCTTTTACTTTTGAAGAATTACCTAAGGCAGTCCAAGAATTGCCTGACATAGTAACAGAGGCAGATTGGTATTCGCTAGAGTATACTGACATCGACTTGTATAATTGGAGTGAATACCTTATAATGGAGGAGTGTCATCCTCTAATATTTGATATGGAGTATATGACTGAAAATTATGAAGAAATCCCCGAATAATATTTTTAGTCAATCTTTTTATTGGAAATTTCAAGCACCAAATAAAGAGGAGTTAAGTACATTTGTATTAGCACAAGAGAGTGGAGACCCTGTACCTTGGGGTAATCTTTGCTCTGTTAAGATGACACAGATACTAGATGACATACTTCCTATGATGCAACCTAGTATCAATAAATTCTGTGAAGAGGTCGACCAAAGAATGCTCATGTCTATGAATAGACCTTGGGTAAGTCACTATGAAAGAGGAGATTATCAAGAACCTCATGACCATAATGATTGTGATGTCGTTGGTGTCTTCTTTCCAGAATATTTGGAGGGATATTCACAATTCTATTTCCTAGATAGACATGTAGATTTATCATCAGTTTGGAAACGTGTTTTACCATTAGAGCAAACACACATTCCCAAAATCGAGGCAGGAGATATTTTATTTTTTCCTGGCCACATGTTACATGGGGTGTCATCCCACAAACATGACAATATAAGAAAAACCTTATCCTGCAATTTCTGGATAAAACAAATTGCACCTAAACTATTATGAAATTATTTCTTGACTCTGCTATAACAGATGAAATCAAAAAGTATTATAATACTGGTTTGATTGATGGAGTCACAACAAACCCCACTTTGATATACAAATCAGGTAGAGACCCAGAAGATGTGTATCAAGAGTTAATTGACATTGGTATACCTGACATTAGTATGGAAGTCGTAGGTGATGAAAATACTATGATTGGTGAAGGTAGAAGACTTATTAAAAAGTTTGGTAATCGTCAAGCAACAATTAAAGTGCCCTGCACAGTAGAAGGTCTAGCCGCATGTAGAGCATTATCAGATGAAGGAGCAAGAGTAAATGTTACTCTTATATTCTCATTAGCACAGTCTATATTGGCATTCAAATCAGGAGCGACATATATTAGTCCATTCGTAGGTAGAGTTGATGATAACTCATTCAATGGTTTGGAATTGATAAAAGAAATCACTGCTACATTCTGCACACAAGGTGTGGAATCGACAAAAGTATTAGCAGCGTCACTTCGTGATGTGCATAGCGTTGCTGAATGTTTCACATATGGTGCTGACATTGTTACAATGCCACCTAAAATCTTTGATAAGATGTATAATCATGTATTGACTGAAAAAGGTCTAGAATTATTTGACGCAGACTATGCAGCAACAATCGGTAAAACACTTTAAACAGTGGATAGACGAGTGTTTTTTCTTGGGTGTGACATGGAATGATGTCATTGATAAGGTTGATGTTGATGTTTTTAATGGTGAGTGGGGTTATTGTGAAGACCCACAAGAGGGATTCATACCNANCATAGTATGTGAAGGTAAATGGACTCCACCTATTTTTAAACCTATCATAGACAAAGTNGNAGATNATTTTGATTATCATAGAGTCCANACTTATATCTCATTTGCAAAGAGTAAAACACTTGGCAGACATAATGATACAATGGANGTATTCATTGTTAATGTGCTAGGAATAGTGAAATATGNNTTTGATGATGGCACAGAAGTNACTNTAGNACCTGGGGATGGNATACATATTCCTAAAGGAGTNTATCATAACCCNTCNGTTATAGGACCTAGATGTAGTCTATCCTTCTCAAAGGAATAGAACGCTTATAAATAAAAAAGTAGCAAAGTAGTGTTGAATTTCAGTGGCAACTAAAAGAATATCCCAGTTAGATACAATCGCAGACGCACTCGTAACTGGTGAAGCTATTCTGCCTATTGTTATATCAGACCCNCTNATNCCAAACCGTAANGCAAAAGTTAATCAACTTTTCAGAGGNTTNTCAGCAGGNTCGCAGACTGCTCCTGGGTTGGCTTTCGATTTGGATAGGGANTCGGGNATNTACCAAAGTGCTGTCAATGANATTGGTCTCACATTTGGNNCAGCAGCGTTTTATAACACACGCAGAGAAAATACAGATGGGTCTTCAACCCTAGTTGTNAGAGCTGTAGACACTGCCTCNGCAACATCAAGCATTGAATTCACTCCTCAGGGTAGTGGATTCTTCACTGTGAACGGTCCTATTATTCAGACTGACGCACAGTTTTTCTTAGGAGGTGACCAAAATCCTGCTAAGAGAGCACAATTTAATGTAGATACTATTTCTACACAGTCAGGGACACGTCGTTTTGACCTACCAAATGTGGGTACCAATACAAGCACAACGTTGCTTGCAAACGATACATTCCAGACTATCACTAACAAGACAATTATTATCAAGGACGGTGAGTTACAAATCACAGGTTCTACATCAACTGATAAGATTGCTAAGTTAGAGTGTGACGCATGGGAGTCACCTGGGTTACATACCTATAGATTTCCTGATTTTGGTGCTGCTGTAACACAGTCAACTCTATTGGATGACGTTACAGAGCAAAATGTATTCAATAAGAATTTGGTTAATCCTACATTCTCGAATACACCCTCAAGTGATGAGCAGAATAACCCTACTCGTTATGTTATTTTTGACTCTACTTTATTAACTTTAAATAGGACAGTACAATTCCCTGACCTTAATATTAGAGTTGTTGGTGAAGCATCATCACAAACAATAGAGAATAAACTGTTTAAGGGAGCAGTTTTTTGTGATACGGATGTAAATGATGGTGAAGGTAGGAAAATACAATTCGACCTATCCAATATCGAAGATAACCAAACATATGCTTTTGGTTTCCCTAACAACTCAGTAACAGCTCCATTAAACAGTGGAGGTGCTACTAATATCTTGGTTACTGAATTAAAAACTCAGACTCTTAAGAATAAAACCTTAGAGTTGACTAAGATAAATAACCCAGACGACGTTAATGGTGAGATAACCATTGATGCATCAAACTTGACTGGTGCTCGCACTATTCAATTCCCAGATGCCGACGCAACGTTACTTTCTACTAATAACATTAGTGAAGTTGCTATTACATTCGGTGGAGCATTATCAGCTCCTGTTTTGGGTGGACAACTTAGACTACAATCATTTTTCCAAAGCGGATGGTAAGTAAATGACAGCAGGAAGACTAGCCGCTGCAAAACCAGGGGCAACTACAAACACAACGATATATAAATGCCCTACAACTGTAACTGGCAGCACAGTCCTTAATGTGTGTAATCAGTCAGGTAGTGCAGCGACATATCGGACAGCATTAAGAGATTATGAGCAAGTGTTACACATGAGTGGCACACAAGCATCAACAGGTGCAGCAGCATCACCATTGCAGTTTGCTAAAGGTAATCCAATTACAGCATATAAAATCAAAACTACCCCTGGTTTTGGTAATGATGCTGCAATTCCAGGTACAACTTTTACAACTACAAATGGAGCAACAGCAACAATATTAGATGTATTTAAACCAACATCTGATGTTGTTTACTATAGTATCGTAAGAGAAGTTTCACAGATAGCACTTGCTGCTGAAAGTCAAGCAGGTACATTTAGCGGTGGAGAGACAATTACAGGAGCAACATCACAGTTGACTGCAGTCTATCGTGGAGGAGAAAATACAGAATTAACATTAGAATTTACAGATGTTACTACAGCAGCGACTACCTTTAATATTTCTCGTAACACTGGTCTTGCTGACGGTATGTATCTTACCTTATCTGGTGACTCGACTGNNGCAGGCACGGAAATCGTTTCAATCAATGCTAGTGGAATTAATACAACAACAAATGTTTTAACTGTTACTCGTCAAGCACTTGGCACAAGTGCTACTGTAATTAAGGCAGGACAAGTATGTAATGCTTGGAGTGCATCCGCTACAGTCACAACCATCGATGAGGGTGCAACTTATGCAGCTGGTGACCAAACATTAACAGTCGCAGACTCTACTGGATTTGTTTCTGGTAGTTTTATATTAATCGATAATGAGATATTAAATATCACAGATGTAGCAGGAAACGATATAACTGTTGAGAGAGGACAGTATGGCACAGGAGATGTAGACCACAATAACGGTGCAACTGTTACATTGCTAACAGACAACGGTATCTATCTTGCAAACTATTTCACTGAAGCTGAGACTATTTCTGGTGGCACATCAAACGCATCAGCAACATTAGCATTTGCTACAACTGAATCAGCAGTTCTTAATACTAAGTATCTACTTTCATTGACACAAGGAAGTGGACATACACTTCCTAGTACTGGAATTGAATTAAGAATTGGTAGGTTATATAAATTTGATTTATCAGATTCTTCTAACAATAACTATCCACTTAAATTCTCCTCAGATGAGACAGAAGGTCCTAACGCAGACCCACCAGGTACTGAATATACTGCAGGGGTTAGTAAAGTAGGTACAGCAGGCACATCAGGAGCATTTACGTCTCTTGAAGTTGGTGTATCTACAGAGATTAACCTTAATGCATATGCAGATGGTAGCCCTGCAGGGTCAACTCTTGGTCTAGGTTTTACTTTAGCAGTTAATGAAACTCCTGAGTTTGAAGAAATTTATATCTATGATGTAAAAGGAGAAGCACTAGCAGCTGCTGACACATTTACTGTCAATGCTGTTACTTACACAATACAGTCAAATGGAGTTACCGCAGGACCATTTGGATTTGTGCAGTCATATGACACAACAAATGCTCATCTAAAGATTAGTTTAGGTGTTGGGTCATCTAAATTTACTGCAGGCACTACATTCTATGACACACCAACTCTAAACAATGGTACTCGCACGTTGGCAGAGGCTGTTACTGGTAAAATATTATCAATTAATAATGTTAGTGCTGCTGATGGGTCTAGACAAGCAGGCACATATAACATCACAACAACGTCAGGCACTACTGGTAGTGGCACAGGAGACACATATACTATAGTGGTAGATGGCTCAGGTGCAGCGACTGTGACTGTTATCGATGGTGGTAGAGCTCATGCAGTTGGAAATACTATTACAGTTAATGACTCATTACTTGGGTCTGGTGGCGGGGCAGCGTTGACATTTGATGTAGCATCTGTTAGCACAGGGGTGCATACAGATGAAGCAGGAATCTACAACACAGAAGATTATATATTCTATGATAAATCAGTTGCAGCAAACACGACTGATAAGAATACTTCACTCATTGTGGGACCTGGGCAGAATTTAACAGTTTACTCGTCAGCAGGCGATTTAAGTTATGTNGTTACAGGATTTGAATCTCCTTCGGGTGACTTCGATNTNNTTAACATGACTAAGACATCAGCTGGTGGTGGTTAACCTCACTGACTAAATATTTCCGTAGGAATTTTAAATGGCACTAACACGTCTTAAAAATATCATTACGTCAAGGACTGGTCGTATTATATACGTCAACCCTGACGATTTTGATGCGTCAGATGCATTTGACAATAGAGGTAACTCAGCGTTACGTCCATTTAAGACGTTGCAACGTGCCTTTTTAGAAGTAGCAAGATTTTCATATAGAGTTGGTTTAAGTAATGACGAATTTGACGCATTCAGTATATACCTATATCCCTCAGAGTATGTCATAGACAACAGACCTGGGTTGGCAGATTACAACCAGATACAACCATTCAATGAGAATACTAACTTTGATTTAACGTCTGCAAGTAACGAATTATATAAATTTAACTCCACTCGTGGTGGTGTGATAGTCCCCAGAGGTTGCTCTGTTGTTGGTAGTGACTTACGTCGTACTAAGATTGTGCCGAAGTATGTGCCTTACCCTACAGTGCAGGGTAGTTTAGGTATTACTGCTGCTAACGAGCCTGGTATCACTGCTATATTCAGACTGACTGGTGGATGCTATTTCTGGCAGATGTCATTCTTTGATGGAGACAACAACGGTGTATATTATCGTGATGACCTTTCACAGATTGCCCCAAATTATTCGCACCATAAAATTACATGTTTTGAGTATGCGAATACTACAGACCTAGAACTCTATTATCAGAAGATTTCAAAAGGTTATGCTGTTATCCCAGATACCTCTGGTATTATCGCACAAGACCAATTACAACCAAGAGTTGAAGAAAATAGAATTGTAGGTCCTATTTCTGATGAATTTGCTGTATCACAGATTATTAGAAACGGACAGACTGCAACTGCATTTACTGTAGATGAATTAGGTAACCCCAAGAATCACGGTTTCTCCGTTGGTGTTGCTGTTAATATATCTGGTGTTACTGGTCCNACTGACCAAGACGCACTATTATATAATGGTAGTTTCCTTGTAACGTCAGCACAAGGTAACCAGTTTACTTATCAGATGAGTGCTGAGCCGTCAGGTAACGCATTAGGTAGTAATATACTTGTTAAAGTTGAGATTGATACTGTTGACTCAGCGTCACCATACGTCTTCAACTGCTCACTAAGAAGTGTGTGGGGAGTTGCAGGAATGCACGCAGATGGAGCTGAAGCGACTGGTTTCAAATCTATGGTTGTTGCTCAGTTTACGGGCATATCACTACAGAAAGACGATAGAGCATTTGTATTATATAACCAATCGACAGGAGCATATGAAGCACAAGCTGCGGGTAGTGGTGCACACATTAACGGTCTTTGTAAATATCGTAAAGGATGGCGTCACTGTCATATCAAAGCATCCAATGATGCTTTCATTCAAGTTGTTTCTGTGTTTGCTGTTGGATTTGGTGACCATTTCTTCTCTCAGTCTGGTGGTGACCTCTCTATTACTAACTCTAACTCAAACTTCGGAAATACGTCGCTGCGAAGCAAAGGATTCAAGTCAGCATCATTCACGAAAGATAAAGCTGGGCAAATCACTCACGTTATCCCACCCAAGTCGTTGTCAGATGTTGAAGAAATTTCAATCAACTGGGTTACTATTGACATTACCAAGACGAGAAGTGTTGCAGACCCAACCAAATTATTCTTATACGGATATACAGTAGAGACTGCAAGACCACCAAGTAAGGTGCAGGGTTATACTATAGGTGCTAGACGTGATGATGTTAATACACCAGACAGAATATATGTGCTACTAATTGCCAGTGGTGCATCTGAGCCAACAACTCACTATGCAGAGATTAATCCTTCAGGTCCTGACGTAACAGGCACAAGAGCGGGTGATGACGATTCACCTATCAAGTGGGATTCCACTAATAATCAGTGGTATATACAGGTTGATGGTGGTGCTAACACAATTTATACTACATTACTTGCTAACAGCGTCTATCAAAACTTAGGATTCACACCTACAACATTCATAAGGAGGGTACCCGATGCTAGAAACTTGGTTGATAGGATATACAGGTATCGCTATGTATTGGACAAGGATGCTTTCCCTGTTCCAAGACCACCCATTACTGGTTTCGTTGTACAACCTAGAAGTAGTGAAACAAACTCCCCTGCATATAGTAAAACATATTATGTTTATGCAGTAGAGACATATCAAGAATTTGAGAGAGGTGTTGCAGATGGTATCTATTACTTGACATTCTTGAATGCTAGTGTGTCACCGTCAACATCTAACTTCAATGATTTCTTCTTCTCACAACAGACTGTAGACTTATACCCTGCATTTGATAGAGACAACCCAGTTGCTGACCCAGCTGCTGCAGTATCAATAGCAGATAACGAGACACTAGGATTGGTGACAACAACAGATGGTGCATCACCTACACCTAATGAAGATACACAAAGAAGTATCACCAAAGAATCCTCACAATTCTACTTGTTGGAAGCAGAAAATAACTTAGGATATAATACTACATCTAACGTATTGAATGGTATTAGTGTTACTGCTAGATTAGGAGATGCAGAAGAGAGAAAGATACCACTTAAATTAAATGCTGACAACTCAGTCCAGTCAATACTGGTTGAGTTAAGAAGATACTCTATCCTTAGAGCATCAGGACACACGTTTGAGTATCTTGGTTTCGGGCCAGGTAACTACTCAACTGCATTCCCATCTACACAGGTGGAGGTGTTAACACCCGCACAGGTCAGACTGTCACAGTCGTTGAAAGAGGCAGCAGGAGTTGCATATTACTCTGGTGTTAACAGTGACGGTGAGTTATTTGTTGGTAACCAAGTCATCAACCCTGTTACAGGTCAGATTACTAACGAAGATATTGCACAACTTAACGTGTTGGGTGAGGAAGGCACAACGATTGAGACATTCTCTGAATTAGTGCTGACTGATAAACTGACTGTTATTGGTGGTGCATCCAACCAGTTAGAATCTGTATTCTCAGGTCCTGTTACATTCCAGAAGAAAGTAACATCACAAGATACAATTCAGACACTTAATCTAACATACTCCAACGACGATGGCACAGTCCTAAGAAATTCATTCTTAGCAGAAGACAACGGCTCAGGTCAGCCCACTGTTGATGCTACACTTGCATTTAATGATGGAGATTTAGCATATAATATTGACTGGACACCAGGTACCTTCTTAGGATGGATATATGACAGTGGCACATGGTATAAGTTTGGTCTAAGTGATACTGCACCTATCACATCAAACAGATATGCAGGAGTTACAAACTATGGTATTGGAGAAGCTCCAGACGCTAACAATAGATTTAGAATTACTGGTAACATTGCTGTCACTGGTGATATTGATGTATCTGGTAAATATGGATGTGCAGATAAATATAGTTTAGCAACAGGTGTAAACAGTGGTAACAATGGTGTGATGTATACAGGTAATGGGTCAACCACATCCTTTGCAATATCACCTGGGCATACCGCATATTCGTTATTGGTATTCTTGAATGGTGTTTGTCAGAGACCAGGTACTGACTACACAGTTAATGCTAACTCTGTAGATTTCTCTGTAGGCACAACTCCTCAGACAGGAGATAACATTCAGATTCGTGAATTGGTAATTTAATTAACGAGGGAAACCAATGTCAACAAAAATTATAGGTAATCAGATTGACGCAACCACTAGGGCTATCATGGAAGCACTACAGGTTACGGANCAGATTAACCTNCCCGCTTTAAANCAAGCAGCAGTTGATGCCNTAGGTACGCCCGCATATGGCACGTTAGTGTATAACACTACGGAAGATATGGCACAGATATACAAGGCAGACGCAGCACAAGGTGTACCAGGCTGGGATGATGTTGGTGGTGGAGGACCTAGTGTAGGAGAAGATAGTATTATAAGGACAAATGGCACAACTATTGGTGAAACTCTAACAGTAGGACCTAGTGCTAATGGTGGTGTAGAATTTACTAATGGATTCTCTGCAGGTCCGATACAGATTGCAAATGGTAATACAGTTACAGTAGAGAATGGTGCACAATGGTTTATACTCGGTGGTGAGGACAACGACGTTGGTGAAGGTCAGATAATGCAGATGAGATATTCACAGACTCCAGCTGACAGATATTTAATTACTGCACAAAATTTATCACCTATACCTAACTTAGAGGTAACGATACAACCTTCACATACAGATTCTAAGATTCTTTTGATGGCAATGATTAATACTAATGCAAGATATGTTTCATCATGGGGTTTCCTAAGAAATAATAGCGTATTGACCAATGGACTAAGTGGTAATAATAACGTTGGTAGTGGTAGTGTATCTACTACCTATTTTGATGGCGATAGAGATAACGATATGAGAAATATTTTTATACAGTATATGGATATGCCAAATACCACCAACCCATTAACATATTCTGTTGGAGCATCATCTTCATGGAGTGGTGGCACAAGAAACCTCTATATTAATGATAGAAATAGTAATGATATGAGGTCAATCAGTAGTTTAACTGCATACGAGATTAGAGGTTAATTATGAATCGTGGTGCTGACGATTTAAAAGCAGAAGCAGTTAGGAGATTAAGACCTAATGTTAACTTTATTATTACTAATGGAGAGACTATTCACTTTCCAGATAATGATGCTAAAGCAATTCCCACTGCTAAATTAGAAATGATGATGGAGGAGGTGCAAAAGGAGTGGGATGCAAATGCTCAAGTAGCCAGACCACCACTTGATAAGATGTTAGAGTGGTTATGGACTGATATACATAACAATTCACTAAATAAAGATGGTGCATTTTATAAATGTTGCTATCCTCACTACATAAATAAGACAGGAGCATAGTAAACAATGGCACAGTTAAAACTGGGAGCTATAAAAGACTTAGGAGGAATTGGTGGTTTCACCTTATCCTCTGGTGGTATCACCGCCAACGGTACTTTGACTGTCAATGACTTAGTTATTGATGGCACAGTTGGTGGGTCATCTAATTTTGTGCTGCCTAATCCATCTGGACAGTCAAATAGATTTGTCACCAATAATGGCTCAACAATGTCATTCGGTGATGTCAATCTATCGACTGGTATCAGGTCAATGCAAGTGTGGACATCCAATGGCACATGGAGCAGACCAAGTGGTGTAAAAACTATCATGGTTACTGTCACAGGTGCAGGAGGAGGTGGTAGTGGATTTTGTGAGTCTGGAGGTGCAGGAGGTACTGCACAACGTCAAATAGATGTAACCAATGTTTCATCTGTATCTGTTACCGTTGGTAACCCAGGTGGTGGTACAAACTACTCAGGATGTGGTGGTAGCGGAAACACATCATCATTTGGAAGTTACTGTAGTGCATCAGGTGGTTACGGAGCAAACTGTCGTCAAGGTAGAGCAGGAGGTATTGGAGGTAATGGCTCTGGCGGTAACTTGAATGTATATGGTGGTGGAGGTAATGGTTGGGGTAGTAACCATTCCTATGGTAGTCACCAAGCAGGAGCAAGTTATTTTGGTGGGTCACAGCCTGCATCACACAACCAAAGAAACTACGCTCATAGACATCAGTCACATGCTGCATGGGGAGCTGGTGGTAATGGCACTAGACAAAGTAACAGAGGTGCTAGAGGACGTGAAGGCGTTGTCGTTGTACATGAATTCTACGGATAAATACTGATATGTCACAGCTCAAAGTCGCTTCAATTCGAGATTTAACAGATGCCAGAGGTTTTTCACTATCTGGTGGAGGTATATCTACTGTAGGTACATTGACTGTTGGTAACATAGTTGTCAACGGAAATATACAAGGACAGTCGCCATATGTCATACCACCACAGACAGGTAACTCAGGTAAATTCCTGAGCTCAGATGGCACAAAATTAGCTTGGAAAGAAGTCTCAACTGCCACTGGTATTCGCTCAATGCAAGTGTGGACATCTAATGGCACATGGTCAAGACCCTCAGGGGTTAAAACAATTTTAGTTACCGTAACAGGAGCAGGAGGTGGAGGTAGTGGATTCACTGAATCAGGAGGAGCGGGAGGCACATCATCAAGAGTTATTGACGTCACAAACACGTCATCCGTATCTGTTACCGTTGGTAACCCAGGTGGTGGTACAAACTATTCTGGTTGTGGTGGCAGTGGTAACACTAGCTCCTTCGGTAGTTTCTGTAGTGCGTCAGGCGGATATGGTGCTAACTGTAGGCAACAGCATGCAGGCGGTATTGGAGGCAATGGGTCTGGAGGAAATCTAAACGTATATGGTGGCGGTGGAGATGGACATGGTAGTAACTACGCATATGGTAATCATTCTGCAGGGGCTAGTTACTTCGGTGGCACACAACCTTCTTCAAATAACCAACGTAATTATGCTCATAGACACCAGTCACATGCGGCTTGGGGTGCAGGAGGAAATGGTACTAGACAAGGTAACAGAGGTGCTAGAGGTCGAGAAGGTGTAGTGGTAGTCCACGAATATTACGGATAAATATAACGTAAGGAGATTTATCAATGTCTGTTTTAAAAGTTACTGAAGTAAGAGACCTAGCGGGAATTGGAGGATTTTCATTCTCTAGTGGGTCAGTTACTGCACTAGGGACATTAAAAGTTAATGACATTAACATTAACGGTACTATGTCTGGTAGCTCTAACTACATTATCCCATCTCTAAGCTCAGGTAATTTCTTAACCACAAATGGCTCAACAATGTCATGGCAAGGGTTGTCAGCACAGGCAGGACTCAGGTCTATACAAGTGTGGACATCTAATGGCACATGGAATAGACCAAGTGGTGTTGAGACTATCTCAGTAACTGTAACAGGTGCAGGAGGAGGTGGTAGTGGATTTTGTGAGTCTGGAGGTGCAGGAGGTACATCTAAAAGAGTGATTGATGTAACTAATGTTTCATCAGTTTCTGTTACCGTTGGTAACCCAGGTGGTGGTACAAACTATTCTGGTTGTGGTGGTAGTGGAAATACGTCTTCATTTGGTAGTTATTGCTCTGCTAGTGGAGGATATGGTGCTAACTGTCGTCAAGGTAGGGCAGGAGGTATCGGGGGTAATGGCTCTGGCGGTAACCTTAATGTATATGGCGGTGGTGGAAATGGTTATGGAAATTTCCATAGTTATGGAAATCATCAGTCTGGCATCAGTTACTTTGGTGGTGGACAACCTGGCTCAAATAACCAACGTAATTATGCCCACAGACATCAATCTCATGCTGCATGGGGAGCTGGGGGCAATGGCACTAGACAAAATAATAGAGGTGCTAGAGGTCGAGAAGGTGTTGTCGTAGTGTATGAATTCTACGGTGGCTAAATAGAATCATAGAAAGGAATTAATCTCATGGCAAAATGGGCAATCGTGGATGGCGAATCGGGTCAGTTGACTGATATCGTTGATGAAGCGGACAAATTTGAAATTTACGAGGGTAGTGATGCTTCCTTAAAATGGATGGAAGTGCCTGACGATACTACCTACGAACATACAATGATTAACGGTGTATGTGTGCATCGCTCTGATTGTGAAGATGCAAGAGAAAATGCAATTATTGACAGAGAGCAGGCATATGGTCCCATAGGGGAGCAGCTCGACATGTTGTATAGAGACAATATAAATGGCACTACTGAGTGGAAAGACCACGTTGCAAACGTCAAAGCAGGTACAACTAAACCCTCTACTATACCAGAATTTACACCTGATGAGAAGAAAATACAATTAGTGGGTAGAAAAGCTTGGGAACCATGGGTTGACAACTGGTCTCCACCATAGTATAATACATTTGCAAGTGACCTATATAAGAGGAGCATGACACTCCTCTTTTTTTATGAAAGTTGAATCTATTTGTATAATTGGTGGTGGTAGTAGTGGTTGGATGTCAGCAGCACTNTTATCAAAAACATTTCCAGATTGGGATATATGTCTGGTAGAGAGTGAGAAAACTAAACCTATTGGTGTCGGAGAGTCTACGTTAGGACATTTCAATAGATATTTAATTCGCATGGGTCTGGAAGATGACTCGTGGATGCCCAAATGTAATGCAACATATAAAACATCNATTGCATTTAAGAATTTTAGAGAGGGGAAGGGAGAGAGATTTCAATATCCATTTGGTAAATTTGATACTGATTCTGAATATTGCGATAATCCCATACGTTTTTATGAGTTAAGAGCAAAGTATGGTAAAGAATTATATCCACCAGAAGAGTTTGCTAGGTTTGTTAATAAGTCAACTATACTAGCAGAAGACTGTCGCATTGCTGATAGTATCCCAGGTTCTAAATATGATACTATGTGGGATAGAGCATATCATTTAGATGCTGAGTTGTTTGGACAATATTTAAGAGAAGAGCATGCCATACCCAACGGTGTTGTGCATATTAAAGGTGACGTAGGTGATGTAGTAAAGAGACCTGACGGTAGTATCAAATCAATTATTATATCTGATGGCACAACTATCAGTGCTGACTTGTTTATTGATTGCACAGGTTTCAAATCTCTACTGTTAGAGCAACATATGAATGTGCCTTTCAAACCATTCGAGCACAAGTTATTCAATGACTCAGCACTTGCAACACAGATTCCATATGTTGACAGAGAGAAACAGATGGAAACATATACTGATTGTGTTGGAATGAATGCAGGGTGGGTATGGAATATTCCACTATGGCATAGAGTAGGCACAGGTTATTGTTATAGTAGTAAGTATATCAATCAGTGTGAAGCAGAGGTAGAATTTAGAAAGTATCTTGCAGTCCGATATTCGCCCAAAATTGCCCACGAAGCAGAAATGAAACCAATAAAAATTAAACATGGTAAACGTGAGTTTGGTTGGGTTAAAAATGTTGTAGGTATTGGTTTATCATATGGATTTGTAGAGCCATTAGAATCAACTGGACTCATGACTACACATGAGAATCTAATAACATTATGTGATTANCTAGAGAGGAGAGAGGGAATTGTAACTAGGATTGATAGAGATAGTTTTAATGGACAGATTAACAACACTATCGAAGCAATGTCTAATTTTGTATCAATGCATTATGCATTATCATCAAGAGAAGATAATCAATATTGGAGAGACGTGACAGAAAATATATCTTATGTTAATATGGGAGTAAGTCTTTACAGTGACATAGATGCATATTCTAATATGTGGTCGCTGTTAAATGATATAGAGACCACATTCTCTCAGAATCATGATAACCAAGATGGCACAGTATACATATGTGCAGGGTTAGATTATCTTGCATTTACTAAATCATCATATGAAGAAAAGATAAAGGGTAAGTTTCATCTTGGAGATTGGGACGTTGAGAAATCACATCTACAATATCAACAAGATAAATCTATCTTAGAAAAGTGGAGCAAACAACAACCAACTCACTATGAATACTTGAGGGACAAAATTTATGGGACTGTTTAATAGAAAAAAGAAGTGGATTAGATTCTACTCAATGCAACCTGGGGTCGCTGATTTACACCCAGTATTTCCTGCACGCAAATTAAAACGTAAGTGGAGAAAGGAGCAATTAACAAGTCAGGCACATAGAGACGAATTGACCATTAAACAATGCCCTGCTAAGAAAGCTAAAGCAATATGGGAGACACTTCTTACAAAATATCCACCAATTAATTTCTGGAGTCATGCTGTAACTTGCCCTGCATTGCATGGCATCATGGACAATGGGTATATTTTGCCCTGCCCTGCCGATTTTGTTATTCAATTAGATGGTAGTGGTAACTTTGAGTGGAAAAGCACTCAAACATTTTATGGTAATAGATATGTCACAGCACATGTACCTCAGCAAACAGAAGGTATGAGACATTTGGTTAGTGAGAATCAAAATAAAGATGTGTTAGACTATACTATTAAAATGGAAACACCATGGCGTATTCAAGCACATAAAGATATTGTATTCATTCAGATTCCTGTACCATATTGGGAGGAAGATAGATTCTCAATAGCAACTGGTATAGTCGACCCAAGATATTCTTACGAGGTTAATATGCAAATATTTTGGCACAAATTAGAACCTGGTGAGTATATAATTAAAGCAGGCACACCACTAGCACAGTGGGTACCTATCAACAGAGATTTCCTTACAAGTAAGGCATTTGATGTTGTCATTGAGACAGCAAATCAACATGACCTAGACAATAATGAGATTATGGAGTATAATCGTGGTAAGGATTTATTCGGTAACACTACACTTGGCGAGAGGATTGAAACTCAAGCAGAAATTCTCAAGCTAAATAAAAACAATGAGAGGTTTAATTAATGTCTGAACAAACCACATCTGAAGTGAATCTTGCAAGCGAAGCAGGAATCTTAACAGAAGCAGAAAAACTAGCAAAAGCAAAAGCAAATCCTATCAATGGTTTGATTACATTTGACCAGTTGGTAATGAATTTCTTACAACAACATCATGATACTCTAGTAGAGTATAAGAAGTTGCAAGAGGCACTTGACAATATGCACTACACCTCTACTATCACAAAGATTAGTTTAGAAGAGTTGCAAACAAAGAAAGACCAACTAAACAAATTATCAGGAGCTATTGAAGCGTTAGCGTTGTATAAAGAACACGTTGACCCACATTGCACAGAGAGAGACTTTGTGTTTGATGAGTTAGACCCTACTGAAGAAGTTGAAAAGGAATGATTTATTTCCTACACCAGTATGGACATTTGACCAATGTGGTGTAGGCAAAGATAAAATACTTGACTTTGTTAATGTTGTAAGAGAAGAAGATACTCGTGGTAGAGAATCATCTAACATAGGTGGTTGGCAATCATGGGATTTTACACCACCTGTCATGAAAAATAATCCATTAGGAGAATTGCATGACAATATTATGCAACACGCATATGCCTGTGCAGATGATTTTGGATTCCAAAATTATNCNTTATCAATGNTNAANNTATGGATNAATGTTAACAAGAAAGGAAACTCAAATGCNNCNCATACACACCCAGGTGCANTATTATCTGGTGTATATTATTTGAGTTTGNCCNAGTTGTTGTTATGGTAATNTTATNTTNCAACGTAATCCAGTTGACCAACATCTAAGAGAGTCATGGGGTTGTAGTGATAACTTCAATAGATACAACGAGTTAGTTGCAGATGAGTATGATATATATCCTGAGGAAGATAGATTAGTTATCTTCCCATCATGGTTAACACATAGAGTTGACGCAAGTGCAGGAGACGGAGAAAGAATATCCATATCATTTAATATCACAGCACACAGTAATTTTTATCATGAAATATATCCTAAAGGAA
>FUFK010717665.1_pt1 | contig 31673 bp, 29 predicted proteins | sample 1021851 | NCBI WGS metagenome assembly FUFK01 (sample SAMEA51879418, study PRJEB19060) | metagenome | reverse complement strand
CAGACCAAAAAAACTCAGTAGCATATGGAAAGAGGGCATGTTTGGTCATGAAGTCTGAGCGCATGAACTCGACAAGATGTGCCACCTCCGTCGCGACGTCGTCGAAGCCTGAACAAACGCGACACCGCACCGGTGAATGCAGGAGAAGACTCTGAGCCCGAAGAGACATCTGCTGAGGTGCAGAACCAAAGTCAAGGCGATTCTGTCCAGGATGAGGTTTACGACACCAGCGTCAATGCCGTGAGCGAAAGCAGTCCGGAGTTTCAAGCACTGAAGGAAAAGGTCCGAAACTTCTATGTGGAACTGAAGGCGAAAGAAGAACAACTGGCAGAAGACCGCGCCGACCTTGAGCAAGCGAAATCGGCATTTGCTAGGGAGCGCTTACTCACGTCCCAAAGGGATGACGACTCGTCGTCCGTATTGAATGCACTGGGTGAACAACACGAAGTGATTGGACGTGAACAGCGTGAACTCAGTACGGAGCGTGCTGCATTGCGCGAACTACGCGCTGAACTTGAAGGGACACGCTCTGCGCTGGAGGATGAGCGCGTCCAGATCGTAAGGGACCAGGCCAATATTGAGTCGCTGCGAGAGCAACTTGAAAATTTGCGAGACGAAATGGAGACGGCTCGTGAGAAGTTGGTGACCGATGCGGCCGAAATAGATCTGCTGGAGAAGAAGCTACTGAAAGACAGACTTGCTCTAGAGCAGCAGGTGGAAGTTAGCCGGCAGGAGCTCAGTAATCTAGAAAGCAGGGAAGCCTCACTTCTCGCGCAACAAGACCAGATGAAAGCTCGAGAGCAAGAGGTCGAGCGACGTGAGAAGTCAGCGACTCAGGTGGTCCGGGACCTGGATGAGAGGCAAGAAGCCCTGAGTGAATTTGAAGAGAGACTTTCTGAACGTGAGGCAGCTGTGTCGCTTCGGGACGACGACTTAACCCAACGGTCGGACGATTTGCGTCGTCGAGAGGTTCTACTTGAGGAGCAGCAGGACGGACTCAATGAAGAACAGATCTCGGCCAAGAGTCGGGAAGAGGAATTGAGCCGGCTTGCGAATGATCTCCAAGTGCGCGAACAATCATTAGAAGAGTGGAAGAGCGATGTTGAGGCGCAGGCGGCCGAGTTGAATACTGCGCGGGCTGAATTCGAGCAGACGCGCGTTGTCTGGCTGCAGGATACGGAGAGCCGCGAGCATGAGCTTTCCAGCGCCCAGAATGCAGCCCGACAAGCGAAACACGAAGCTGCGATCCTGCAAGATGAACTGGCCAAAGAGCGAGATCTATTGCAGGGAACTAGATCTTCTCTCGATAATGAGCGTGCCCGATTGGTTGAGGCGCGGTCGATGACGGAGGCAAGTCACCGGGAGACCGCGGTGGACCGAGACGAATTGGCCNCAGTGAAGNTNGAGCTTCAATCTGTACGCCTTGAGTTGGAAGAAGCNCGGGAGCGCCTCGTCAACGAGACACGGAGGCGCTCTGAGGCAGAAGAGGGTCGTCGTGCGGCCAAAGAGGCTCTCACCAGTCGTGAGGGCCGCTCGGCATATCTCGACGCCAGCGACCCACGGTATGCCCGTCTTCTTGACCGCAAATGGGACCTATGGTCCAGCGGCGAGCGCTGATTCTAGAGGGAAAATCCTGACATTTGTGGCGACACGCCGGTGTTGTCGTTAGTATTGGGACCTCAAGAGATGGAGTATTTGTGTCGATAACGCCTGTAAGCACNGGGGATTCCNTGACCCCTGCGCAAATTCTCGAACAACTGCAAAAGCGCGTGCAGGAATTAGAGCGGGAACTTGCGGACGCCAAAGCCGCAGTTCACGACAACAGGCGACTTCAGGACCTTAGTCCTGATGAGCTTTCGCTCGTTGCTGTCGGAGCGGCTGGAGACATCATNAAGGCCGCACAAACGCAGGCAGCGGAGATTCGGCGCGAGATTGAGGAGCAACAAAGGCACTCGAGTGAGAAGATTCAGGCCGCTCTCGCGCGCGCCCAAGACCGCGCAACGCAACTCGTCACAGAGGCTGAGACTGCGAGTTCAGAAACAACATCTAATGCGCATGCGGCTGCCGANGAAATCTTGGAGCGCGTGCGAACAGAGGCTGATGCCATGGCGGCTTCTGCTCAAGTCGAGGCCGAGCGCATTCGAGAGGAGGCTAGAAGGATTTCAGACTCCTTAGTTCTCGAGGCACAAACCCGTTTGGAAGTGGCGCTTCGATCTGCTGATGAAGCCATCAGTGCTGCTAATGAGGAAGGACGGCAGATTGTTGACGCCGCCCGGTCAATGGCAGATTCCTTACGGGATGACGCGCGAAGCGAAGCCCGAGGGTCGCTCAGTAGCTCTCTCGATGAGATCCGTGTTCAGGAAAATGACATGACAAGCCTCCTGCACGAGACCAGCACAATGCGCAAGGCGATTGACGGAGCTCTCCAGACAATCCTCACGGCGATGGACACGGCAGCAGCAGAATCGGCCCGCGTGGAAGCATCCAATCGCTCTTTCCTTGCATCCATGACACAGATGCGTTCGGAACTTGAGCGACGCCTCGGGCCACCATCGCAATCAAGTTAGCGAGCTACAGCACAGATGAACGAGGTTCGTACAAAGGGGCTCGTGCGCATAGTTGTCATCCTGATTTCACTGCCAATGCTTTCGCTGGGTTCTGGTACGGCCTGGGCCGGCGGAGGACCCCTCCCGAGCGAGCCGTCGCCGACCATGGCGCCATCGGAACCACCCACCACCGAACCAGACCCCACCACCGCACCAGACCCCACCACCGCACCAGACCCCACCACCGCACCAGACCCCACCACCGCACCGACAGTGGATTCGAATCAAGGCGGCGAGGCGGATTCGTCGAAGGCGCCGGGCGCTCCAGTCTCGGCCGAAACGCCTCTGACAGATTCCGTGGCAACGAATGCGAGCAGCTCCGTTGTGCCCTGGGCCCTGGCGATCGTTGGTGCCTTGCTTCTTGCGGCGCTTGTGGCAGGCGTCATTTGGTCCTTACGTAGGCGAACAAGTCAAGATGAAACGTTGACCGTTCCGGAGCCTGAATCGGAAATGAACCAGAGTTCCTCTGAACCAATAGGCGGGACTGTCGCCCCCCGTGACGTCAATCAACTTGGGTGGTCCGATCTGAGCGACGCTGATCGCCTTGCCTTTGAAAATGCAGCCAAGAAATTGGGGCTCAGCTAATCGCAGGCATGTAGGCAGGTGGGACAAACGCGGAGACCTGTAGTCCGACCGCACACCCTTACTGCACCCCGGCTTAATGGTCCGCGACGTAACAGGGCCTGAGGTTGGGGAACGAAGGTGTACTATCACGCTTCTTGATACCGGAGTTTAGGTCACAACAAGGAATATGCGAGGAGGCCANCGGCATGGGGTTCGGTGACGCAGTACGCACCTGTTGGAAAAAGTACGGCGATTTCGACGGACGGGCCATCCGCTCGGAGTTCTGGTGGTGGGTGCTCTTCGTGGCGCTGGTGCAGTTCGCAGCGGCGATCGCCCTGACCATCGTCTTGATCATCTTCCAGAACGCGGGATTCCTGCAATGGTTATCGGTCTTGATCTTCATGGTGATCGTGCTTGCGTTCATCCTGCCGTCCATCGCGGTCTCCGTGCGGCGCCTTCACGATCGGGACCTCTCGGGCTGGTTCTACTTGCTCGGGTTCGTTCCCTTTGGGGGCCTCGTACTGTTCATCTTCTACGCTCTGCCGGGGACTCCGGGCCCTAATCGCTACGACGTGTAGCAGCGATTGACGCTCATGGGCTGTCGCTAGCGGGCTGTCGCTAGGTCGACCGCCAGTCCGCTGAGAACGGCCGTCCCCGCAAGAGCATCGATGGCCTCGACATCGACAAGTGCGTTGACGTTGGCCTCGGCCCAGCCGTGCGGAATACACAGGCATCCCGGTGTGATGTCATCCCTGACCGCGGCGGGGAGGGTGATGGAACCTTTCGCACTGGACACGGTGACGTCCGCTCCGTCAAGGACACCGATATCTGAGGCGTCATCGGGGTGAATGAGCACGGTAGGAATGTTGGATCCGCCGGTGAGGGTTGGCAGACCTTTCATCCACGAGTTGTTGCTGCGCAGTTGACGCCGGCCTACCAGGGTGAATCGCGGTGGAGAACTGTCGCTGGCGAGCAGGTGTGAGGCGCTGGCGAGCGCATCCAGCAGCACGGGCGGCGCAACATCAATGCGCCCGGACGGGGTCCGTAGGACCTCGGGCAAGCGAGGTTGCAGCGGCCCGAGATCGATTCCATGGGGGGTGTCGATGAGATGCTGCAGGGTCAACCCNTCGGGGTNCGCACCGAATCCATCACCGTACGGACCCGACCGGATCCGCAGGTCCAGGATTCGATCCACACCGCTGCGGTGCGCCACCGCCTCGAGTAGTTCCTCCGGCGATCGCCCGTGGGCTCGGGAAGCCGCATCGTTACCTGCCTGGGCGGCGACGGTGTAGGCGATGAGGTCATCAATCTGCGCTGCGGTCGGCTCCTCGCCGGAGACAATCCCGGCTGCGATGGCCGCCAGTTGGGCGACCACCTCGGTTTCGTCCTTCTCGCCATCCGGGATAGGCAGGAGTGCGGGCGAGTAACGGGCCTGATTACGTACCGCAAGGTTGTTGAAGACGACATCGTGCTGCGGTCGGCTCAGCGGTGAGGCCACGGGAAGGATCACGTCGGCGAGGCGGCTGGTAGCGGTGAGGTAAGGGTCGACACTGACCAGCAGATCGAGCTGGCCGAATGCGGAAGTCAGTCGATCCTGGTTGGGGGTCGACACGATCGGATTGCCACCGATGACAAAGACCGCACGTATGTGCTCACCCGTATCGGGATCCGGTGTGTCGATCTCCTCAGCCAGAGCGGACGCGGGGAACTCTCCGAGAGCGCTGGGAAGCTTGCGTACTCGAGTGCGCCGTCGACCAGGGATCTGTACGCCGTGCCCGGTGCCGGGTGTCCCTTCTGTGGAGGGACCGCCGGCAACCGGGAGAGGGAACATGACGCCCCCGGGTCGATCCAGAGAGCCGATCGCGATGTTAATGATGTCGATCAGCCAGGAGGCCAGGGTGGCCATCGGCGTGACCGCATCATCGTTCGTGAGTCCCGATGTTGTGGTGCCCATACGTCCATACACGGCAGCACTGGGAGCATCCAACAGTTCCTGCGCGATACGCCGCGTCACGGCTGCATCGATACCGGTGAAGACCGCGGTGGCTTCCGGTGAAAAGTCGGCAAGACCCGACGTGACCTGATCCCACTCGGCAGATTCGATCCACGGTTCGGCGGCGGCTAGGCGCGTGTGTTGAGTGACGAGATGTGCCAGGGATGCCAGCCACAGGGCATCGGTGCCGGGACGAATGGGCAGGTGCTCATCGCTTGCCGCCGCCGTTCGCGTTCGTACGGGATCGACCACCACGACGCGTCCCTTGCGTCGTCGAAGTTCCCGGAGTCGTCCCGGAAAATCCGCCGCCGTCATCATCGAGCCGTTCGACACCAGAGGATTTGCTCCCAGGATGAGGAAGTAGTCGGTGCGGTCAATATCGGGAACCGGAACCGAGAGGGCCGTGCCGTACATCAGCGCGCACGCGACCTGTTTGGGCATTTGATCGACCGTGCTCGCGGAGAATCGTTGAGTTGTGCCGAGGGCCTTGATGAATGCGGGTAGGTAGAAGGCCCCCGACAAGTTATGGACGTTGGGGTTACCCAAGAACAGACCCACCGACGACGGACCGTGATCCCGCAGGATGGGGCCCAGACGCTCACGGATGAGGTCGAAAGCTTCGTCCCAGGTGGATGGGGCTAGCGTCCCGTCCACCTGACGAATCATCGGTTGGGTGAGCCGATTGGGGTCGGCGTGGAGCTCACCGAGCGCCACGCCCTTCGGGCAGATGTAGCCGCGACTGAACACGTCCTCGGAGTCCCCACGGATGTCCGTGACCTGGTCACCATCGACAGTCATCGTCAGTCCGCAGGTGGCCTCACACAGGGGGCAGACGCGAAGTGCCATGACGACACACTGCCAGGGGTGGCGTTACTCCGCAGCAAAAGGACCAAGGCGTTGAAAAGGCTGCCTTGGACACCGAGTGCGTGTGTCTTGCGATGACTCGTCTTCAGAAGGGAAGTCTCACGTGAATTTCCGATCGATCGTCTCGGTGGCCGCCGCTACTGCATTGGCCACAGCCTTGATGGCTCCTGCGCAGGCCGCCGAGTTCACCAATTCGACCAAGAAGACGCCGGCGCAAGGTTCGTTGTCGGTGGATATGGGTCCGAGCGTCTTCGCCGACCTCAAGAGGGAAGGTCTCAGCTTCTACAGCATCGGTGGACCGAGTGTGGGATTGGGTGACAACGGTGGGCTCGGAATGGACTTCAACGTTCGGGCCGTTGATGGCACAGGCCGCACCTTCACTGACAACGAAGCGTCCAGCGTTGCGTGGTGGAATGGCCCCGGCAATCGCTTCTTGTACGTAGGGAGCCCCACGCTGATCCGGGACGGTCGCAACGGCACGATCACTGCTCGGGTATTTGCCAACGATCCCGGTGATGGCACCGGCGATTGGGGACGCGTCACGCTCTTTGAAGTCGAAGGGCTTCGCTCGACGAAGCTGGACGGAAAGGCCAGCGGCTACCAGGGCCGTTTGACGCTGCATGATGGCGTTGATGTTCTCTTGAACCGCGCGCTCTTCAATCGTGACTTGGATGCGGGCCCCTTCACACCCGGCATGCGACTCGGGTCATTTTTCATGGATGTTGCGCCACAGGGGTGAGTCCACGGCGGGCCGGGGAAACGCTCCGCGGTGCTTTCGGACGCCATTGGAACCCAGAAGCCCCCGCCTACAGGCGGGGGCTTCGTTGTGGGGCTGGGAAAGGGCAGCGCCCTACGTGTTGTCTTCGGACGACGACCGCTGGTCAGCGTTCGTTGTCGCCATCCCTGGATGGTGCAAGACGCCTCCATGGGCATTCACGATGACGTCCTGCTCCTCATACTCGTGCAAGGGCGCTTCCAGTGCCGCCTGGTCGTGCGCGTGATGCTGGCCGGCCTCAATTTCCTCCGCCGTCGGACGGGGAATGTTGTCGCCGTAGAAGAACGCGGACAGGCGGTGCTGGAGACTGTGAACGAGATAGCGCGGGTTGCGCACTCCGTCAATATCGGACTTCTCCGGAGCGGGAACAACCGCTGTATCGGGCTTGGAACTAATGACCGCCAGTTCCTTCTCGTTCAATGGCTGGTGCACTTCCACGAATTCGCCGTGGGGAAGACGCAAGATCCGCCCAGACTCGTAGCCGTGAAGCAACTTATCCCGGTCGCGTCTTTGCAGGCTGAGGCAGGTCCGCTTGGTGATGATGAACGCGAGCGGGGGAGCAACGATCAACAGCACCCGGAGGGTCCACGAGATCGCGTTAATGCTGAGGTCGAAGGTCGTCGCGGCCAGATCGTTGCCGCCGGCAAGCCAGAGGATTCCGTAGAACACGATGGCCATGACGCCGATCCCTGTGCGCACCGGTGCGTTGCGGGGACGATCGAGCAGATTGTGTTCGCGCTTGTCGCCGGTGGCCCACGCTTCCAGGAAGGGGTAGAAGGCCAATCCGGTGAACAAGATCCCGGGGATCACCACGGATGGAATGAACACGTTCCATGAGATGGTGAACCCGGCGATGACCGTCTCCCAGTTCGGCATGAGACGAAGTGCGCCGTCGAGCCAGCCGATGTACCAGTCGGGCTGGGTTCCGGCCGTCACCTGGTCGGGCGTATAAGGACCAAAGATCCAGACCGGGTTGATGTTCACCAAGCCGCTCAACAGGGCGACGATGCCGAAGACGATGAAGAAGAAGCCACCCGCCTTCGCCATGTAAATGGGAAGAAGTGGGTATCCGACAACGTTGTTGTTGGTGCGGCCCGGTCCGGGGAACTGTGTGTGCTTTTGGGTCCACACCATGATCAAGTGGACGGTGATCAGAGCCAAGATCAGGCCGGGGACAAGCAGGATGTGCGCGGAATACAACCGAGAGATGATTTCCCCGCCGGGATACTCACCCCCGAAGACGAAGAATGCGAGCCAGGTGCCGATCAACGGTATCGACTGCAAGATGCCGCGAATGATCTGCAGGCCGGTCCCCGAGAGCAGGTCATCAGGCAGGGAATAGCCGGTGAAACCAGCGGCGAGGGCGAGAGTGGTGAGAGCGACTCCGACGATCCAGTTCAACTCACGGGGCTTGCGGAACGCCCCGGTGAAGAAGACGCGGAACATGTGCACGGCAACGGCAGCCACGAAGATGAGTGCGGACCAGTGGTGCATCTGCCGTATGAGCAGGCCACCGCGNATGTCGAAACTGATGTTCAGCGTAGACGCGTACGCCTCGGACATGTAGATGCCGTTGAGCGGGACGTAGGAGCCCTCGTAGATGACCTCGGCCATGCTGGGCTTGTAGAACAGGGTGAGGTAGGTGCCGGTGAGGAGGACCACGATGAAGGAGTAAAGGGCGATCTCGCCCAGCATGAAGGACCAGTGCTCGGGGAAAACCTTGGACAGGCTGCGCGAGAGGAACTTGTTGCTGCCTAGGCGCTGGTCAACAAATGTGGCGCCAGCGGCGCCAACCTTCTCCACGGGGTGGGCCGTGGGGTTAGTGNTACTCATCCTCGCTCCCAGAAGCTAGGTCCGACAGGTTCTTGGAAATCCGATTGAGCTACGAGGAATCCTTCCTCATCCAGGCGAATCGGCAACTGCGGCATCCGCCGGGCGGACGGGCCGAAGATCACGTCACCGGAATCAGCAAGATCGAAGGTCGACTGGTGGCAGGGACACAGCAGGTGGTGCGTGCGGTGCTCGTACAGGGCGATGGGACAGCCCACATGGGTGCAGATCTTGGAATAGGCCAGGATCCCCTGGTAATCCCACCCTTCCCCCTGCTGGGAGCGGATCTCTTCAGGATCCATGCGCACCAGGATGATGGCTGCCTTGCCCCGGTCACGCATGTTCGCGACGGCGTCTTTCTTGAGATCCTTGATCGACAGCGGCAGGGCCGACACCAGGCCACCCACAGGAATTTCCTCCGGCCGGATACCTTGGACGTTCTCGCCGGTGTCATGACCGATGTCGGGGACGATCCGCATTCCGTCGTTCCACGACGTGGAGGACAGCATCTCGACGGGGTTCTCACCGTCCGACTGCCACAGGTCGCGGAGCATGACGACCAGTGGAATGGGGAACAGCGCCATGGCTCCGAGCAGGGAGCGTCGGATGATCTTGTAGCGCGCGAAGCCGGACTCTTCTTTGCCGCGCTCGTAATTTCCGGCCGCCTCGGTTTCCTCGCTCGTGGACGACTCCATGCTGTGGCGCTCTTGGACGACTTCGACGTCGGGCATCAGCTTCTTGGCCCACTGGATCGCCCCGGCACCGATGAAGAAGATGGCGCCACCAAAGGTCAGCCCGAGAACCAGGTTGCTGGCGCCGATCTCACCGAGCACCGGCACGTACACGACGGCCGTGACGTCGATGGTGACGTAGGCAATGACGAACACGACAACGAGGATCATCGACAGGGCGAACATGCTCGCGACCTGTCGCTCCGCTCGGCGGGCAGCCTTGGGGTCGGTGTCCGTCACGCGCGGCTTGTGCTCGATGGGGGCCACGGGCAGGTAGCCGGGCTTGACTGTGCCATCGGAGCTGTGCTCGGGCTGCGCGGGAAGCTTCGCGTCGATGTTGTCGCTCATCGTGCCTTGATTCCAATCCATACGGCCGCGGCGATCAGGGCTGCGAACACGGCGGTCCACATGAATAAACCTTCGACGACGGGACCGAGTCGGCCCAGGGACATGCCTCCAGGGCTAGGCGCCTCTTGGAGTGAGTCGATGTACGCGAGGATCTGCTGCTTTTCTTCGACCGGGAGGGTTTCGTCCGAGAAGACGGGCATGTTTTGCGGGCCCGTCAACATGGCCTCGTAGATCTCCTGCGGGGTCGCATCCATCAGGCTCGGTGCGTACTTGCCCTGAGTCAGGGCGCCACCGCCACCAGCGGCCTGGTGGCATTGAGCGCAGTTGATGCGGAACAAGACGCCACCCTCGGCTACGTCGGCGTCGGCGAAGTCGAGTTGCTCAGCACTGGGGATCGCGGGGCCGGGCGCCAACGACGCCACCCACGCGGACATAGCAGCGATCTGCTCGTCGGTGTAGATGACTTCCTTGCTCGGCGCCTGCGCACCCGGTGCAGCCATGGGCATACGGCCCGTAGCGACTTGGAAGTGAACCGACGCGGCACCGACTCCGATCAGTGACGGGCCGTTGGCGGACCCCTGAGCGTCCATGCCATGGCAAGACGAGCAACCCTCGAGGAACAGACGCTTGCCTTCCTCGACCTGCGTCTGCGAACCCATCGCAGCCTCCGCGGGAGCCGTGGTGCTGACTGCGGCGTACCCACCTCCGACGACGAGCAACGCGAAGCCGAGTAGTGCCGCGACTACCCAGGGCTTCCGCCGACGACTTGACAGGAACTTCATGGGTGCTGGCCTCTCCTTTGCGATGGGTCGATTCGGTTACTGCAGGACGTAGATCATGAAGAACAGGGCAATCCACACCACATCGACGAAGTGCCAGTAGTAGGACGTGACGATGGCGCGCGTCGCTTGATCGTGGGTGAAGCGTTTCGCCACATAGGTGGTGGCGAGAACGAAGAGAAACGCGATAAGGCCACCGGTGACGTGTAAGCCGTGGAAGCCGGTGGTGAGGTAGAACGCGGATCCGTAGGCATTCGAGGACAGGGTCAGTCCTTCGTGCACCAACTCGGCGTATTCCCATACCTGGCCGCCGATGAACACCGAGCCCATCAAGAACGTGATGATGAACCAGCGCCGCAGGCCCTTGACGTCGCCGCGCTCGGCGGCGAACACGCCGAGCTGGCAGGTGACGCTGGACAGAACCAGGATTGTGGTGTTGATGCTGGCGAACGGAATATTGAGCAGTTGCGTTTCTGCGGCCCACACCTCGGGGTTGACCGCTCGGAGCGTGAAATACATGGCGAACAGGGCCGCGAAGAACATGAGCTCGCTCGAGAGCCAGACGATCGTTCCGATCGACACCAGGTTCGGCCGGTTGGCCGGAGCATGGCTGTATGCCGCGGGAATCGAGGTTGTGTTCGCCACGGTCAAATTCTGTCATGTCCTCCTGGATTGAGCCTGGCCGGTAGGCATGATTTTCGAGCGATCTTCGCCACACTCGCCCCCGGTCTAGAGTGAGCCCGTGGCAACGGAGAATCCCTTGAGTGTGACCGATGGCGGCCCCGACTCCAGCGAGGCCTCACCACCCCCTTCTCGCGCCCCGGAAGACGAGCTCAAGCCCCTGAAAGTTCTGGTCTACAGCGATGACCGGGGAGTCCGTCAGCAGGTGCTGTCCAGCCTCGGCCGTCGGCCGGATCAGGACCTACCGCCGGTCTCCTATGTCGAATGTGCCACCGAGCCGATGGTGATCACCCAGGTGGATGGGCAGCGATTCGACCTTGTGATTCTTGACGGCGAGGCCACCCCTGCCGGCGGCATGGGGATTGCGCGACAACTCAAGGACGAGATCTACCAATGCCCGCCGATCCTGGTGCTGATCGGGCGGCCCCAGGACGGATGGCTGGCCACCTGGTCCCGAGCAGACGCGGTGGTGTCCCACCCGCTCGATCCTCGAACGCTCGCCAAGGCGGCAGCCGACCTGCTGAAGCGACGTCTCACCCTGCCCTCCTAGGGATCCGATCGCGACCGCCAAGCCTTCAGTGACGATGACCGATTCTTCGTGGACGTGGCCGACCGTGCTTGCCGCGGCGATGTCCGAGACTTCCGTGCCCCCCGACGGTGTGGCGTGGGCGATCGATCGCATCCTCGACGATCAGGCGACCTCGGCTCAGATCGCAGCCTTTGTGACGGCACTGCGCGTGCGCGGTGAATCGCCCGAGCAGGTGCGCGCCCTGGTCGACTCGATGATGGAGCGGGCGGTGCTCATCGACCCCGAGCAGCGACCGAGTGTGGTCGTCGATGTTGTCGGCACCGGCGGGGATGGATCGAATTCGGTAAACATCTCGACGATGACGGCCCTGGTGGTGGCAGCGGCAGGAGCGCCGGTCATCAAGCATGGCAACCGGGCCGCGTCCAGCGCGACCGGATCGGCTGATGCGCTCGAGGCTCTCGGGGTGCGCATCGAATTGAGTGCGGATGCGGTTGCCGCTTGCGCTCGGGAGGTCGGGATCGGGTTCTGTTTCGCTCCGGCTTTTCACCCGGCCTTGAGATTCGCCGGGCCCACCCGTCGAGAACTCGGAGTGCCCACGGTGTTCAACATCGCCGGACCGCTGGCCAACCCGGCGCGCCCCGAAGCAATGCTCGTGGGGTGCGCGAGAGTCGAATCGGCTCCGGTGATGGCACAGGTCCTGGCTGATCGAGGCGTGTCGGTGATCGTCGTTCGAGGCGATGACGGTCTCGATGAAATCTCCACGACGACGACGACGCGGGCTTGGGATGCAACGGGTGCTGACCTGCAGGAGGTTGTCCTCGACCCACGCGAGTGGGGTATCGCGCGGGTTGACGCGTCGCTCCTGGTAGGTGGGACGGCGGAGAGAAACGTGGAACTTCTCGAGGCCTGCTTGCGCCCGGATGAGGCGAGCGTTGGCGGGCACGACGCTCCTCGGGTGGCGGCGATTCGTGACGCGGTTGCGGTGAACGCTGCGGCCGCCCTGGTGGCCTTCGATGCCGCGGCGAATCACGGCACCGGAAACGGAACCGACACCGGCAACGACACCAGGTCGCTGAGCGAGCGCATCGAAGCGGCGATACCGCGGGCCCGAGCGGTGTTGGAATCCGGAGATGCGTGGGCGTTGGTCTCTCGATGGGCCGATGCCAGCAATCGCGTGGCCGACGCGGCAGAGAACTAGTACGCGTCCGGGGGAAGTAGCCGACTTACGGTCGTCACTCCCGGTGCGGGACCTACGGGGCGCCCTTGATGACTCCGCGAGGTGCGCGAGGACGTCGAACGGTCCGCGCGCGCTTCCTCAGTGGAGAACATGCGTGATCCGGCGGAGGACGGCCAGGCCATGGGTGTCTCGACGCTGATCAATCGCACGTCGGGAGATTCCAGCCACCGAGCGAGCAGCGACATTTCCTCGACGGTCGTCGATGCCGATCCCACGGCTCGGTCCTCCGCGGTCGTGACGGCGGCACGGGCGCACGCACGCGCATCGTCCGAGCTGGACGCGTGAGTCGCGGCCACCAGTCGGCCCCGGTCAATGACGTGAATATCCCAACCTGCCCGGCCGTCAGGCGCTGCGGCCACGATCGTTCCGGCGTCGCTCAGAGCACGCAGTCGGTGGAAGCGTTCGCTGACACCGACCACCGCTGACATGTGATCGCGAAGAGTGGCTGCTTCTTCGAATTGTTCTGCGTGCGCGTAGGACCTCATGCGGGTTTGTCCAGTTTCGATGAGCTTGGCCAGATCCCCGGCCAGGATCTGCTGCACCCGCTGAACGGCATCGGCGTAGGNGTCCCGGTTCCCGTTCCGAGTGCACGGGGCCGCGCACGACCCAAGGTGACCGCGCAAACATTGGGGTGATGTGGCCGCAGGAGTGCGGGCAAGTCGCGGCGTACACGTGCGCAGTCCTGTTTCGCTGGACAGGAATTCGGCGGCGGCGCGAGCGGCGCCCCGCGACGGGAAGGGACCCCAACCGGAGTCGGGGAAAGCTTCCGCCGTTGCCCGAACGGAGACCAAGCGCGGTGCCGGTTCGTCGCTGAGCTGCAACCACCAGGTGGTCGAGGCCCGACGCGACTTTCGGTTATACCGCGGCTGGTGCACGCAAATCGCGCGGAGTTCGCGGATCCGTGCTTCCAGCGGCGTCGAACACGGGATGGCCTCCACGCGTTGGGCGATGCCGATCATCTCCGTCATGCGGGCGCGTTGTTCGGCAGCCGAGAAGTAGCTGCGAACACGTGAACGAACATTGCGCGACGTTCCGATATACAGCGGTGCGCCTTGGGCGTCGACGAAGGTATAGACGCCCGGCCCGGTCGGAAGACCGTCCGCGAGATGGCGTTTCGTGCGCTGCTCGGTCGATACCCGCGAGACGAACGCCCGCAGGTCCGACCAGGTGACCACACCGAAAGACCCGACGCGTTCGAACAAGCGGTGCAGCACGTGCGTGGTGGCGCGGGCATCGGCGAGTGCCCGATGAACGGGTGTGACGGGCGAGTGAAAGTACTGGGCGAGCGTGGCCAATTTGCAGTTGCGCACTTCGCCTGGGTGCAGTGCCACGCGGGCGAGCCGCGCGGTATCTAACGACCGTCCGGGAAACCACGACAGATGGTGGCGAGCGCATGCGGCTTTGAGGAACCCAAGATCGTAGGGAGCGTTGTGGGCGACAAGGATCGCGTCACCGGCGAACTCGCCGAAAGACGCTACGGCCCCGGCCACCGATGGTGCATCGCGCAGCATGCCCGGAGTTATGCCCGTCATCGCCTGAATGTGGGCGGGGATGTTTCGGTCGGGGTCGACCAGGGTGGCGAACTCTCCCAGGGTTTGGCCCCCGCGGACTTTGACGGCTCCGATCTCTGTGATGCCGGCTTCGGTCGCTGGGCCACCGGTCGTCTCGAGATCGACGATGACGAAGGTCGCGGACGCCAACGGCTCCTCCGCGGCCAACTCGTCCAAGGTCAGTTGGCCGGGAGTCGTCGTTCCCTCGGTGATCGACATCTCGACGCACGCTAGGCCGCCGGTCTGACATCGCCCGGTAGGTTCGTCGCCATGGCTATTTCCCTACCCGACGAGTCCTCGCGTCTTCGCTGTGGGCATTGCGGGAATCTGACGCGCTTCGACGTCACCAGGACGGTCCGATCCCGCGAGTACTGGCACGCGTCCTTGTCGGGTGAGGTGGCCGTGGAAGAGCACGAGGTGCTGGCGGAGCACGTCGAGACGGTGACCTGCCGTTGGTGCTCGGCGAGCGATCACGTCGAGGTTGTGCCCCGGCCCGAGTTCGGTGGGCCGAGCCAAGAGGCCCCCGGAGATGGCGGCGTCTGANCCTCGGCGACCACAGCCGATCAGCAGGGCGGTGTCAGACCCCGCGTTTAGCGTGCGGGCATGGTCATTGATTGCGACTCCTGCCAGGTAGCGGGCCCCGCCTGCGACGATTGCGTCGTCACCGTTCTGCTCGGCACCCCGGATCCCCGCCAAAGCCCCGTGCCACTGGCCGGTGATCACGCCCGAGCCATCGGTGTTCTGGCCGATTCCGGCCTTGTGCCGCCGTTACGCCTCGTCCCAGGGGAGCGCCAGGCCGGGTGAGATGTTTCTAGGACATTTCNAGGNTACCCGTCGAGCACGTCGTCACCATTCTGTTACCTTGAGGGAACCGGGGTCTTACCAGGCCCGTCCGAGGTTGGAGAGCCGCTCGCCGGTACCGAGCCACGTCCCCGGGGACGACCAGATAGGACGCTCACGAGGAGGCCACACGTGCGGATGAGGCGCAGTGCCCGTTCGGTGGGTGTCCTGCTGGCCCTCGGTGCTCTGGTGGCGTCGGGAGTACTGGTAACTCCGGCCCACGCTGCTCCTGATCTTCAGCAGGTCCGCATGAAGGTGATGGACCTGGAATCCAAGGCCGAATCTGCGACCGAGCGATTCAACGAATCTCGCAACGAACTCCAGGACGTGCGTCGGCAGCTTGATGCCCTCAAGGCCAAGGTCAAGCGGGAGCGTCGTGAGATGCGCGAGATCTTGGGTGCGGTCGACGACCTCGCCCGGGCGGCATACACCTCCGGAGGCCTCGACACCTCGCTGCAGGTCCTCCTGAGCGAGGACCCGAACGAATTCCTCGCTCAGGCGGCGGCTCTGGATGCGGTGCAGCGTGGCCAGGCGTCCGCCCTGCGCAAGACCGCCACCGCGCGACTTCGGCTCGCCCAGTCGGAGGCCGCTGTCTTGGACAAGGAGGCACGGGCCAAGGACCTTCGCGGTCGCATGAAGGAAGCAAAGGAGGAGGCGAACGACCGTCTGGCCGAAGCCGAGCGCGTCCTGGCGAACTTGGAGGAGAAGGAACGCCGACGCCTCGCGCGATTGGCGCGTGAGGAGCGGGAAGCTGCCCGCGCCGCAGCACTGGCAGCACAGGCTGAACTCAACAATTCGGGCGGATCTTCAAGCGCCGGCGGTGGATTCACCGGAAGTGGTCGGGCAGCGAAAGCGGTGATGTACGCGCTCTCACAAGTCGGTGACCGTTACGTCGCTGCGGCCGCAGGACCCAACTCTTTCGACTGCTCCGGTCTGACGATGACGGCGTGGCGACAGGCCGGTGTCTCACTGCCGCACTACAGCCGCTCGCAGTACTCGGTCACGCGCCGAGTGCCTCTGAGCCAAGCGCAGCCCGGAGATCTGGTGTTCTACTTCGGGCGCGGAACGCACCACGTCGGTATGTACATCGGGAACGGCAAGATGGTGCACGCCGCGAACCCCCGGGAGGGCGTCGTCGTTACGAACGTTCTCGGACCGTGGTACTCGTCCCGGTTCAGCGGTATCGGACGGGTCGTCCGGTAGTTCCCGGGACGTACTCCAGCGCCGCCCATCGGGCGCCGGGTCGGCTCAGGCGTAGATCCCCTCGATCTGCGCCTCGTACTCCTTCTGGACAACGCCCCGCTTCAGTTTCATCGAGGGTGTCATCTGGCCCGCCTCTTCGGTCCACTCATCGGGGACGAGGACCCACTTCTTTATCGCTTCGGCGATGGACACGGCCTTGTTGGCCTCATCGACAGCACCCTGAATCTCGGCGAGAACCTCTGCGTCTTCCATGAGGTCCGCCGGGGTCAGGCTCTCGTCCTTGCCCGCGACCTTCAGCCACATGGGAAGCGCCTCGGGGTCAAGCGTCACGATGGCTGCCACGAAGGGCTTTTGATCACCGACCACCATGCACTGGCTCACCAGAGCGTGGCTGCGCAGACGGTCCTCCAGAACCGCCGGAGCGACGTTCTTGCCGGCGGCCGTCACGATTAGTTCCTTCTTACGGCCGGTGATGCGAACAAAGCCACGATCATCGATATCGCCGATGTCGCCGGAGTGGAACCAGCCGTCCTGCTCGAGCACCTCGGCCGTAGCGGTCGGGTTGTTCCAGTAGCCGACGAAGATTTGCCCTCCGGCCAACAGCAACTCGCCGTCCTCGGCCACTTTGACGCTGGCACCGGGGAACGGCTGGCCAACCGCACCGACCTCGATCGAGCCCGGTCGCGAGATCGTGGTCGCTGCCGATGTCTCGGTCAGGCCGTAGCCCTCGAGCACGGTGATACCGATACCGCGGAAGAAGTGACCGAGTCGAGCTCCCAGGGGCGCCCCACCGGAGACCGCCCACTCCACCTGACCGCCCATCGCTGCCCGCAACTTCTTGTAGACGAGCTTGTCGAAGAGCCCGTGCTTGAGCTTGAGTCCGAAACCGGCGCCGCCCTCGTCGAGAGCCTCGCTGTACTCGATCGCCGTGTGTGCAGCCTTATCGAAGATGTTGCCCTTGCCTTCCGCGGCGGCCTTCTGCTGCGCGGAGTTGTAGATCTTCTCGAACACGCGGGGCACGGCCAGCACGAACGTCGGCTGGAAACTCTGCAGAAGTGGGAGCAACTGCTTGACGTCGGGCGCGTGGCCGAGACGTGTTTGCGCGCGGACCGCCCCGAGCTGGATCAGTCGACCGAAGACGTGGGCGACCGGCAGGAAGAGCAGAGTGGATGATCCGGGACCCATGAACACGTCCTTGAGTCCGGCGATGACATTCTCCACCTCGAACATGAGGTTCTTGTGGGTGAGCATGCAGCCCTTGGGGCGCCCTGTCGTCCCCGAGGTGTAGATGATGGTCGCCAGNGTGTCCGGCTGCACGGTGGCGCGGCGAGCTTCGAGCTCGTCGTCACTGACGCCCACGCCGGAAGCCTTCAAGGGCTCGAGGTCGTCGTTGTCGAAGACCCACACCCGCGTCACGTCGGGCAGGTCGGGGGCGACCTGATCGAAGACGGCCTTGTTCTTGCCGCTCTCGGCGAACAGCGCTACGGCCCCGGAGTCGGTCAGGTTCCATGCGACCTGTTCGGCCGAGGACGTCTCGTAGACGGGTACTGAGATGCCGCCGGCGTACCAGATGGCGTAGTCGACGAGGGTCCACTCGTACCGCGTGCGCGACATGACGCCGACGCGTTCCCCAGCCTGCACCCCGCTGGCCACGATGCCCTTGGCGATGGCCTTCACCTCATCGAGGAACTGTGCGGCTGTGACGCCCACCCACGCGTCTCCGCGTTGCAGGGAGAAAACCACCTTGGACGGGTTTGTCTGCGCGTTCTCCACGATGTGGTCGGTGAGATTCCCCGTGGTGGGGGCAGGAACCATGGCCGGAACGCTGAACTCCTTGAGCACGTGCCGCCTCCCTCGCTCTGGCCGCCGCAGCGGCGAAAATGTTGTGATGTACGTTACGCGATGACCGTGGCTCGGGTGACCAAAAGCCCAGAACCCGTGATGAAGCGCTCGGGTATACCTGCCGCGCCGTCGGCAGCGATGCCGCCGTCCCCATCCCATGGCACGCTACCGATATGCCTTCCACCCACAAGGCGCTCGATGAGGCTCCGATCGGCGAAAGTGCCCTGATTCTGGACATCGTCGATGAGACCTTTATTCGCGCCAGACGGCCCGACGTGGCGATGGCTGTGCGTGAACGATGGGCGACGTGGTGGCCGAGCCTGACCCTCGAGGTCTACATGGACCGAGGATGGGATGGCATGCGGTGGACTGTCACGGGTGACGTCGTCGGATCCGCCGAGATCTGGCTAGAAGAACACACCCCCGGCGTGCTGCTGCATCACTACCTGCGCGCAGATCCNACTCGGCCGGGGTCGNCGTACGAGCCACGNGCTTTGGGAGACAGCCATCGTGCCCAGCGGCAGATCGCTCGGCTGCGACGTCGGTACGTCCATGCGTGGAAGAAGATCGCGTGGTCGTTGAAGGACGAGTTGGAGCGCGATGCGCGTCAACATCGTTAGCGACGTTCATGGGGCGGATGGCGCCCTCGCGAAGGCCGCTGAAGGCTCGGATGTCTTTGTGTGCTTGGGCGACCTCATCCTCTTCCTCGACTACGACGATCCAGAGGCTGGCATTTTCGCTGATCTTTTCGGAGCTGAGCATGCGCGCGCGTATATCGAGGCGCGCACCGCTAACCGGTTCGATGAGGCTCGAGCGATGTCGGATGCGGCATGGGCGGAGATTGGTGTCACGGATCGTCACGAGCGATGGCCGATCCTGGAATCCATGGTGCGGCGGCAGTACGAGTCGTTGTTCGCTGCGATGCCNTCACCGGCACTCATGACCTTCGGTAACGTCGATATTCCGGCCCTGTGGCCGGAGTATGCGCGCGAAGGACATCGCATCATCGACGGTGACGTGATCGACGTCGACGGTCAACGATGGGGATTCGTCGGCGGAGGGTTGGTCAGTCCGATGCGCACTCCCTATGAGATCGATCCGGCCGAGTATGCAGCGAAGCTCGACACCCTCGGCCCCGTTGATGTGCTGTTCACGCACATTCCACCGCACGACTCGCTGTTGAACTACGACGTCATTGCTCGACGATTCGAGGTGGGATCGCACGCGATCGTGGAGTTCATCGAACGTCACCAACCTCGGTTTCATTTCTACGGTCACGTCCACCAGCCGCTGGCGGCTCGAACCAGAATCGGTCGCACCGAGTCCGTCAACGTCGGGCATTTCCAGGGACGAGAACGCCCATTCACCATTGACCTCTAGAGGCAGCAGGTAGCCTCCCCCCATGGCGGACCAAACCGAATCGAGCATCGAGATCAACGCGACGCCCGCGCAGATCATGGACGTGATCGCGGATCTTCCGGCGTACCCGCAGTGGAGTGAGGGCATCACCTCCGTTGAGGTGCTGAGCATCTACGAAGACGATGGACGTCCAGCAGATGCACGTTTCCACATCGATTCCGGGCCGATTCGCGATGACTACGAGCTCGAATACGACTGGAACGGCGACACCGAAGTCACCTGGAAGTTGACCAAAGGCGACATGGTGACCGCGATGGACGGGATGTATCGACTGACGGCATCCGGTGAGGCGACGACCGTCCTGTATCGCCTCGCCGTCGACGTGAAGATTCCGATGCTCGGCATGATCAAGCGCAAAGCAGAGAAGATCATCGTCGATACCGCTCTCCAAGGCCTGAAGGAGCGAGTGGAATCCGGTGCTGCTCGCTAGTTCGATCACGCCCAGCGGTGCAGTGTGGGCCGAGAGCGCTGCCCGGAAAAGGATGTCGACCGCCCACGTCGTCGACCTGGGGGAATTCAGCGATCACCCTCTGGTGGCGGAGTTTTCCGAATCGTTCTGTGTCACCGGCGCGTCGAGAGTGAGCGGCGATGTTGCTGGCGCATTGGCATCGGTGCGACGGACGGCCCTGCTGCTCGCCGCCTTCGACGTTGCGAACTCGAGGGTCGATCCGACCGTTGTCGTCGTCGACGGATCGGTACCGGAGTTGGTGTCCGATGCCTGTTCTTTCTCGGCGCTGCTGCAGGTGTCAGCCGCCGAGACCCCTTTAGCCCAGCGCGCGAAGACCATGTCTGGCGCGTTGGCCGGTGGTGACGTCGAATGGATCGTCGTCGCTCCGCCCGAGCGTGCCGCCATGGATAGCGTCACGGTCCAGGTGGCGCAGGGTTGCGCCTTGGGTTTGCGCGTGACCGGAGTGGTCGTCGCCCCGATGCCGCGCAAGCGCGATGGATGGCCGAACAAGATTCGCCGATCCGCGCGAGGTCTGGTGGAACAGTTGCAGGATCGCTTGTTCGATGTTCCTGTGCAGTGGAGTCGCGCGGGCAAGGTTCCGGTGTTGCCATCCCGCGCAGCTAGCGGGATCGAGCCACGTGGTGCAGGGCCGCTGTCTCTAACGATCTCGCCGGAATCTGCGTCTTTGTCGGATTTGTCATCCGAATCCGACGGCGGGCACGTCCTGTCGGTCACCATCCCGGGCCTGCAGTACTGCGATGTCGAGGTCGGAGTGTGGTCACAAGATCCGTCGTACCCGTCGACTCACATCGTTGTTCGCCTCGACGGTGTGATCGCTCGCATCGAACTCGACTCGACGCTGCGTCGATGTGTCGCGGTGGAGGCTGTCGTGGCAGGAGACAGCATCGCGGTGTCCTTCCGCGCCGACCCTGCGCAGTGGCCCGAACCCCGTGCGTCGAGCGGCGCGAGCGATCGGGCCAATGAGCAGCCCGATGAGCAGGTCGGTGAGAGGGAAAGGGAAGCGTGATGGACGATAGCGACGAGCGTCCCTGGTGGTTGTCGCGCGACGGCGAGGCGGGTGGCCCTGGCGAGACCGGCGACGCCGCAGGCCAAAAGTCGAATGCGCAGGACCGCTCCGCAGGATCAACCCCAGGATCAACCCAAGGATGGGACCTAACGTCCATGCTTGGAATGCTCGGCTCGCTTGCCGGGCAATGGTGGGAATCATCCGGAGCCGGCGCACACGCGGGTCATGATGATCCGGCAGACCAGCCCGACTGCGTGATCTGCATGGGCCTTTCTCGTCTTTCTGCGTCAACGGCGTCGGAGCCGGTTGTTCTTCCGGCTGTCCGCTGGCTTCCCATCCGTCGGCCCTAGCCTTGGCGCGTGCACGAGAAATCCGACACCGGTGCGTCTACCGGCTCCTCCAGTAAGACTGACTCCGTGTCGGGAGTGACCATCGGTGTCGACGTCGGCGGCACGAAGATCGCCGCCGGGGTCGTGGACGGACACGGCACCATCCTTCGCACGGCCCGTCGCCCCACACCGCGACACGACTCCAGCGCCGTACTGGCAGAGGTGGCGGACGTCGTCAACGAGCTGCAAGCAGGTGTTGACGGAACGGTCATCGGCGTCGGTGTCGGCGTTGCCGGCGGCGTCGATCAATCCCGCTCCTTGGTCTACTTCGCACCCAATTTGGCATGGACCCACGTTCCGGTACGCACGGTTCTCGAAGCTGCCACAGGCCTGGCCTGCGTGGTGGAGAACGACGGTGCGGCGGCGGCGTGGGCGGAGACGCGATTCGGCGCGGGCGTTGGGCTCGAGCACGTGGTCATGGTGACCGTTGGCACGGGCATCGGCGGTGGGATCGTGGTTGATGGTCGCGTCTTGCGGGGCGCCCACGGTGTTGCTGCGGAGATCGGTCATCTCAATGCCGTACCGAATGGCCGGCTGTGTGGGTGCGGCCGCACCGGGTGTTGGGAGCAGTACGCGAGCGGCAACGCGCTTGTGCGCGAGGCGCGGGAATTGGCGGCCGAAAGGCGACCGGAAGCGACGGTGCTTCTTGAACTCGGGGACGGAACACCCGAGGGCGTTCAGGGTGCACACATCACCGATGCGGCGCGACGCGGAGACCCGATTGCCATCGAGGTGTTCGCCAACGTCGGCGCTTGGCTCGGCAGGGGGCTGGCGAACCTCACGGCCATCGTTGACCCGGATGCCTTCGTGATCGGTGGGGGAGTCTCCGACGCAGGCGATCTGATCCTGGCGAGCGCGCAGCAAACGCTCAGCCAATCGATTTTCGGTGGAACGAACCGGCCACATCCAGCGCTTTTGCTGGCCAAGCTCGGTAATGATGCCGGCATCGTTGGGGCTGCCGACCTTGCGCGCGTGTCCCGGTAACCGATACCCCCGTAATCGAAATCTCGGTAACCGAAACCCGTTGCGCGGCCAAACGCGACTTAGACGACGGCCCCGTCGCCGTGATCCTCACCCGGTGGAATGTGTCGGTCCCGGCGGGCGATCAAGATGACGAAACCGACGATGGTCGCCCCGATGCCGATGCCGCCGAGGAAGTTGCTGATCGCGAAGACGTAGCCGATCATGGCCAAGGCCGGTCCGATGATCACTCCTAGCCAGGCGGCACGCGCAATGGCGTCCGGAGGCGCCGAGATCGGTGGCGGCTCGGGCGGCACGAAGACATCGTCGGGCTCGGGCGGCGTCTGCGAAGGTTCGCTCGGTGGGTTGGACGATGGCGAATCGTCCCCGCGGTCGCCTTGAGCACGGTTGAGAGAGTCCTCGAAGCGGCGCCAAAATTCGTCGTCATCGTCGAATGGCGGCTGCCAATCCCGCGGATTGTCGGTCACGTTGCTCCTCGTACGCTCGATCGCCGAGAGGTCACGGAGTTTTGGAAAGGCGTTCGATGAAGGCAACGCTGGTGTCGACGATGATCTGTGCGTCGTAGTCCAATGTCGCGACGTGGTAGGAGTTATCGAGCACGACTTCCTCGACGTCGCTGGAGTGAATGTGGGAAAGAATCCATTCGGCGTTCGACGGTTCCACCACATGATCCTGCGCGCTGCGTAGTAGCAGCAACGGCTGGTGCACGGATGCGATGTCACGTTTGATTACCGACCACATCTCCATCAGGGAGGCAGCAGCCTTGAGCGGCGTGCGGTCGTAAGGGATCTCGTCGACACCTGGCTTGGCGATGTCGTTGCTGATTCCGGGGAAGGATCCGACGAGGTGCTTGACCACCGGAAGCAAGTGACGGTCGAGGCGCTCGGTATGGACGGACGGGTTCACCAAGATCAAACCGGAGATGGCTTGCGGATGCTCCTGAGCAAGACGAAGAGTCAAGGACCCGCCCATCGAGAGCCCGCCAACGAAGACGCGATCACAGCGAGAGGACAGTTCGCGGAGATTGCGGTCTGCCTCGGAATACCAGTCCTCCCAGCGGGTGATGTTCATGTCCTGCCAGCGGGTGCCGTGTCCCGGCAATCGTGGGACGCGCACCGTCCACGACCGCTGGGCGAGCACCTCGCCCCAGGGCCGCAGGGAGGCGGGGGAGCCGGTGAATCCGTGCAGAAGGAGGACTCCGATGCGGTCGTCACCGTCAACCGACCAGGCTTCCGCACCAGGGCGAATGGGCATCAAGACTCCTTCATGGGGCGTAGCCCACTAGTCTGCCACCCATCATGGCCACGTCCTCCGACACGCACGTAGCGCCGCCCGCCCCTACCGCGAGCGACGCCAAAGGCGGCCCGGGGGGCCTCTACTGGTTCCTCAAGCACTTCATCATCGGCCCGGTGTTGCGTGTCTTTTTCCGCCCGTGGGTCGAGGGCCTAGAGCACCTGCCGACCGAGGGTCCGGCGATCCTGGCGAGTAATCACCTGTCCTTCTCGGATTCCTTCTTCCTGGCACAGGTTTCGCCTCGGCCGATCACTTTTTTGGCCAAGAGCGATTACTTCACCGGCTCGGGTATCACGGGTTTCTTCTCTAAGATCTTCTTCACCAGCGTCGGCCAGGTCCCGGTGGATCGGTCCGGTGGACGTGCCGCCGAAGCGGCCGTCCTCACCGGCGAACGCGTGCTTCGCGGCAAGCATCTACTCGGCATTTACCCCGAAGGCACCCGCTCACCCAACGGCACGATGTATCGGGGCAAGACAGGCTTAGCGCGCATGGCTCTTGAGGCGCGCGTCCCGATCATTCCGGTGGCGATGATCAATACGTATGAGATCCAGCCACCGGGAACGGTGCGTCCACGACTGCGCAGAGTCGGGGTGCGGTTCGGTGAACCGCTGGACTTCTCACGGTACGAAGGCCTGGAAGACGACCGATTCATCCTGCGTTCGGTCACCGATGAGGTGATGTACGCGCTCATGTCGCTCTCCGGCCAGGAGTACGTCGATATGTATGCCTCGCGCGCCAAAGAGCTCATCGCCGAAGGGGTCGCGGCGGACGCGACAGCGCTGACGGGTCGTCGGTAGCGTGCCTGTGGTGTCGCGCTAGTCGCTCTCGGCCCAGCCTTTGCTGCGCTCGACGGCGCGCCGCCAGCGCTGGTAACCGTCGTCACTGACGTCGTGGGGTTCGAAGACTCCAGACGATGTTCGCGTGTGTTGCAACTCGGCGATGTCTTTCCACATGCCGACGCCGAGGCCTGCCAGGAACGCTGCGCCTATACCCGTCGTCTGCAGCTCGGCGGAACGATCCACCGGAATGCGAAGCTGATCGGCTTGCATCTGGCACAGCAGATCGTTCGCTGCGGCTCCTCCGTCGATGGCGAGACGTTCGAGCTCGACGCCCCCTTCCTCGGACATCAGGTCGACGACGTCTCGAACCTCGTACGCGATCGCCTCGAGGGTGGCCCGCGCGATGTGGGCTCGGGTTGTCCCTCGGGTGATTCCCACGATGAGTCCGCGTGCCCGTGGATCCCACTCGGGTGCGCCGAGGCCGGTGAGAGCGGGAACGAAAACCACGCCGGCTGAATCCGGCACGCTGCGGGCGAGGTCTTCGACCTCGGGCGCGTTGTCGATGATCTGCAGGCCGTCGCGCAGCCATTGCACGGCAGACCCAGTGACGAAGATTGCACCCTCGAGCGCATAGTCGAGTCGTCCATCGGGGTGCTTCAGCGCCACCGTCGTCAACAGTCCATTGCTGCTGGGCTTGGGTGTGGATCCGGTATGCACGAGAAGGAAGGAGCCGGTTCCGTAGGTGCACTTCGCGGCGCCCTCGCTGAAACCTGCCTGCCCCGCGAGGGCGGCCTGTTGATCTCCAGCAATGCCGGCGATCGGAACCTCAAGTCCGCAGAAGACGGCTGGATCGGTGACGGCAACCTGACCGTACGACGGAACAACAGTGGGCAAAGCACTCTCGGGCACGTCGAAGATTGAGCACAGGTCGGCACTCCAGGCACCGGTGTGAATGTCGAAGAAGAGCGTCCGCGAGGCGTTGGTTGCGTCGGTCACGTGTTCGAGTCCACGCGTCATCCGAGCGATCAGGTACGAATCGACGGTGCCCATGGCCACTCGACCGCTTGTCACGTGGGCCCAGTGCTGCGGCTCGTTCTCGGCGATCCACAGCGCTTTCGTTCCACTGAAATACGGATCGAGCCGAAGACCCGTGCGGTCGGCAATGAGTGCTTCGTGCCCCTCGCTGCGAAGGCGGTCACACAATGGGGCGGTACGTCGGTCCTGCCACACGATCGCTTTGCGGGGTGAGCCCATCGTCTCCCGATCCCACAGGCACCACGTCTCGCGCTGGTTGGTGATCCCTACCGCGACAACAGCCGCACGGTCGATGCTCTCGAGCGCTTCAGTGGTGGCAGCGATCGTGGCCGACCACACCTCACCTAAATCGTGTTCGACTCGATCGCCCGCAGGGAAGTGTTGTTCGAACTCGCGGTAACCCGATGCAACCACCTGAGCGGATGCGTCCACCACGAGGGCGGTGACGCCCGTGGTGCCGGCGTCGATGGACAAGATGAGGTCGGAAGTCACTGTGCGGCCCCTACCTGCGCTCGTACCTGCGCGCTTATTCTCGTGCACATCTCGACACCAGAAGCGTAGCCACCCGCGCCCAGACGCGTGCTGCTCCGTGTGCTGCTCGGAGTACTGATCAGGGTGCGCCGCTCATCCACTAGATTGGGGATGACAGCGTTTACAAACAACCAAGGGATGGGGACATGCGCGTTGGGGTTCTGACCGGAGGCGGCGATTGCCCGGGTTTGAACGCGGTAATCCGTGCCGTTGTTCGTCGAGGAGTGACGGACTATGGGTTCGAGTTTATTGGCTTCCGCGATGGCTGGAAGGGCCCGTTGGAAGGGCTCACCATGGAACTCGGCATCCCGCAGGTGCGCGGGATTCTCCCGCGCGGCGGCACCATCTTGGGTTCGTCGCGCACCAACCCCATCAAGGTCGACGGCGGTATCGACACCATCAAGGACAACATGAGGTCGCTAGGCGTGGATGCCCTCGTTGCCATCGGTGGTGAAGACACCCTCGGGGTGGCAACGGCTCTGACCGACGCCGGGCTTCCCGCGGTGGGTGTCCCCAAGACCATCGATAACGATCTCAGCGCAACAGACTTCACCTTCGGCTTCGACACCGCAGTAACGATCGCGACGGAAGCCATCGATCGACTCCACACCACGGCGGAGTCTCATCACCGGATTCTGATCTGCGAGGTCATGGGTCGGCACGCCGGATGGATCGCGCTCCACTCCGGCATGGCTGGCGGGGCGAATGTGATCTTGATCCCCGAGGTGCCGTTCGACCTCGACCAGGTCGTCGAATGGGTCGAGTCACGATTCCGGTCGCATTACGCGCCGATCGTGTGTGTAGCGGAGGGTGCCCTCCCTCGCGACGGAGATCTCGTCACCAAGGACGCGACCCTGGATGCGTTCGGGCACGTGAAGCTCTCGGGTATCGGGGAGTGGCTGGCGTCGCAGATCGAAGAGCGCACCGGGAAGGAAGCCCGCACGACGGTCCTCGGACACGTGCAGCGGGGAGGAACCCCGACGGCCTTCGATCGCGTGCTCGCCACTCGATTCGGACTCAATGCCATTGCCGCCGTCAAGGACGAGGCGTGGGGAACCATGGTGGCTCTGCAAGGGACCGACATCGTTCGCGTGCCTCTTCAGGCGGCGACAGGAACACTGAAAACCGTTCCTGCGGAGCGGTACGAGGAGGCAATGGCCTTCTTCGGCTGAGCGCGGCCTACCCTGTGCTCGTGGACTCCATGACCTGGCCGGACCTTGCCGCCGTCCAGCAACCCCCGTGGCCCGACGCCGCGGAGGTCGAGCGTGCCGTGGCGCAATTGCGGGCCCTGCCGCCCCTGGTGTTCGCCGGTGAATGCGACCTACTCACCGAGCGTCTGGCGCAGGCGTCGCGGGGCGAAGCATTTGTTCTGACCGGCGGNGACTGCGCGGAAACATTCGAGGCCAACACCGCGGANTCGATCCGAGCNCGGCTCAAGACGGTGCTGCAGATGTCGGTCGTGCTCACGTACGCGGCATCCCTTCCCGTGGTCAAGATGGGCCGGTTGGCTGGCCAGTACTTCAAGCCCCGCAGCAAGACGGTGGAAATTCGCGATGGCGTTGAGTTGACCAGTTACCTCGGCGACGCGGTGAACGCGCTCGCCTTCGATCCGGACCTCAGGCGCCCCGACCCGCAGCGGCTGGTGCAGGCGTACCACGCGTCGGGTAGCGCACTGAATCTTGTGCGCGCCTTCACCCAGGGTGGCTACGCCGACCTACGTCAGGTGCACGCNTGGAATCAAGACTTCGTGCGGGANTCAGCCGCTGGAGAGCGATACGAGGAACTCGCCCAACACATCAACCGAGCGCTGTCCTTCATGCAGGCATGCGGAACGGATCCCGTCGAGTTTGAGCGAGTGGAGTTCTACGCCGCTCACGAGGCGCTGTCGATGGATTACGAGCGGGCGCTCACCCGGATCGACTCACGCACCGGAAAGCCGTACGACGTGTCGGGTCACTTCCTGTGGATCGGGGAGCGGACGCGTCAACTCGACGGCGCCCACATGCATTTCGCGTCGACCATCAGCAACCCCATCGGCATGAAAGTGGGGCCGACGGCATCACCGGATGAGATCGTCGAAGCCGCCCAGGTGCTCAACCCCGATCGGATACCCGGTCGACTGTCCCTGATCACCCGTGTGGGCGCGGGCCAGGTGCGCGACGTGCTCCCGGGAATCGTCCAGAAGGTTGACGCCAGTGGAATTCCCGTGGTGTGGGTGTGCGATCCGATGCACGGAAACACGCGGGAGGCGGCGAGCGGCCACAAGACGCGACTCTTCGATGACGTCATCGATGAGGTTGAGGGGTACTTCGAGGTGCACCGTCAATTGGGGACGTTCCCGGGCGGAATCCACGTGGAGCTCACCGGCGATGATGTCACCGAGTGCATCGGCGGCACAGCCGGAGTCGCCGAAACCGACCTGCATCAGCGGTACGAAACGGCCTGTGATCCTCGGTTGAATCGTGAGCAGAGCTTGGAACTGGCGTTTCTCGTCGCGGACATGCTGCTGAAGCGCTGATCAACACACGGGTCGACGTGGCCATGGACCGCCGAGCACGACTGAGCGCCATCATGAAGCGAGACGGGTCGATGTGCGTGTGGTGTCGCCGGGACATCGACACGGACCTCGTCGCGGCGACGACGGAGCACCTTGTGCCCCGCATCAAGGGCGGACCGAGTTGGTTGGAAAACGAAGTGGCTGCCTGTCGGCGGTGCAACGGTGAGCGCGGCCACCGAACGCCGGCCGAGTGGATCGAGGAGTGTCAACGCCGTGGCTGGGAACCGGCGATCGCCACGGTGATTGCTGTCTTCGAGGAGTTCCAGGTGAAGGTCGCCCGCGAGGGAGGTGCGCGACGAGCCCGGCCGTACGTGGACAGTCAGTTGCGGCGACTGCGCAACATGCGGGTGGGGTGACGCTGGCGGTGAGTTCGAATCAGATGATGCGCAAAATCACTGTGGTTCCGCGGGGGACGAGCTCTCCCGGTGACGGCGACTGATCGAAGACGCGATTCAAGCGCGTGACCTCGCCATCGTCGATTTCTGCCACGAGTCCCAGACGTTCGAGTTCGGCGACGGCGTTGTCCTGACGCATGTCGATTAAGTCCGGCACTTCCACCGGAGGCGGACCCTTGGACACCACGATCTCCACCGTGCTGCCCGAGTCGACCACGGTGGATGCCTTCGGAGACATGGACACAACGCGACCCTGGGCAACGGAGTCGGAAAACTCCTTCACGGCCGCGACTTGAACCCCGGCCTCTTCGAGACGCTTGATGGCGACGCCTTGCTTCTTGCCGGTGATGTCCGGAAGCTCGACCGGCTCAGGGCCTTTGGAAACGATCAGATCCACCGNNGTNTCNGGAGGCACCGGATCGCCGATGGGGGGATCGGTCCGGGCGACTTGTCCGGCGGGGATTTGGTCGTCGAAGGCTTCCACCCGACCCCCGGATGCCAGACCAGAGGAGACGATGGCTTCGGTTGCCTCCTTGGGTGTGGAGCCGCGAACATCCGGGACGGCGTAGCGTTCCGGCCCGAGCGAGACGACGACTCCGACGGTTCCGGAGGCGGCGATGCCCTCTCCCGGGCCCGGGTCTGTTGTCAGTACCGAGCCGGCGGGGACGGTTTCGCTGTATTGCTCGGCCGTTGCCTCGATCGCCAAGCCCTCCGCCGCGAGGGTCGCCGTTGCCTCGTCGAAGGTTTGGCCGACCACATCGGGCGTGGGGGAGTAGGTGCCGGGGCCAACGGCTAACCACCAGCCGGCCACACCGGCTCCGGCGATCGCGACGATGACAGCGATCGCGACGAATAGGCGCACGCCCCGCCGTGGCCGCTGGTCCTCGTACTCGCCGAAGTCGTCGTCATCGAACCCGTCGGAGTCCCCGTAATCGGCGTGATCCCCATAATCCGCGTGCCCGTCTCCGGCCTCGTCCGCAACGTCGCTTCCGGCGCCCGGCTCGTACCCCAGTCCGCTACCTGCCGCGGCAGGGTTGTCCAAGCCGACGACCAAGGTGTCGTTCATCGCGGGGGCATCCATGAACGGTGTCGGAGCCGGAAGAGAAGCCCGGGCTCGCCGGACGTCGGCAAGGAAATCCTGACTGTTTCGGTACCGCTGCCCGGGGTCGCGGCGAGTGGCGGTGCGAACAATCGCATCAGCTTCCGGGGGAATCCCACTGCGCACACTCGATGGAGCGGGAACGTCGGAATTCACGTGCTGGTACGCAACCGAGAGCGGACTGTCGCCACCGTGCGGAACCTGTCCGGTGACCATCTCGAACAGGCAGATGCCGGCGGCGTAGAAGTCCGTGCGCTCATCCGCCTCGCCGCGTTCCACTTGTTCGGGCGCCAGGTACGCCACCGTGCCGATCAGGACGCCGGCCGTTGCGTTGGTTTCGGATGTGGCGACTGCTCGGGCGAGACCGAAGTCGGCCACCTTGACTCGACCATCGTGAGAGATCAGTACGTTTTCGGGCTTGATGTCCCGATGCACCAGTCCCGCTGCGTGCGCCGCCGCAAGCGCCTCCACGACGGGTTCGAGGAAGACCAGGGCCTGCTCGGTGGTGAGGGGACCGTAGTTGCGAATAACGTCGCGCAGTGTTCGACCGGGAATGAGCTCCATGGCCAGGTACACCAGTCCGTCGGCCTCACCCTGGTCGTAGACCGCGACCACGTGCGGGTGGGAGAGCCGGGCGGCCGACTTGGCTTCACGTTCGAAACGGGCGACGAACCCCGGATCGGCAGCCAAGTGCGGATGCATGACCTTCAAGGCCACCAGACGATCGAGACGAAGATCGACCGCCTCGTACACCGTCGCCATCCCGCCGCGTGCGAGAAGTGCGCGAACCTCGTAGCGAGAGCCAACCACCTTGCCGACGAGTCCCGCGCGCCCACCCGACTCCATTCCGGCGAGTGTAGGTCGGCACGCAGACGCCTCGCAGGAGCCACGCCCTCGTCCGGGGCCTCATCGCGCAAGACAAGACATGACTCAGTCGGTCATCGCATGCTCAGACCAGAACCTGCAGTCGCGACGCCAAGCATCGAGGGGGTGTCGGCCGGCCACAGGGTGGGACCGAGTTCCCGATGTGCTGTCTTATCCCTGGCGCCCCTTGAAGCGAGGATTCTTCTTGTTGATCACGTAGATCCGACCGCGCCGCCGGACTACCTGTGAACCAGACTTGTTCTTCAGCGACTTTAAGGAAGCTCGAACCTTCATGACGACATCCTTTTCGAGTGGTAAGGAAGTAAGGCCATTTCTCGGGCATTCTTGATGGCTCGGGCGACCATCCGCTGCTGACTCACGGTGAGACCGGTGACGGAGCGCGACCGAATCTTGCCCCTGTCGGAAATGAACCTCGCCAGCAACGTTGTGTCCTTGTAGTCAATGACCTGCGCGTTCGGCCCGG
>FUFK010050128.1_pt1 | contig 31686 bp, 36 predicted proteins | sample 1021851 | NCBI WGS metagenome assembly FUFK01 (sample SAMEA51879418, study PRJEB19060) | metagenome | reverse complement strand
AAAGATTGCATCAAAGTTAAAAAAAAGATTAATTATTGGAACAACTGGATTTACACAAAAAGAAGAAAATTTAATTAAAAAATTTTCAAGAAGAATCCCAATATTAAAAGCAGGAAATATGAGTTTAGGTGTAAATTTATTAATGTATTTAACGGAAATTACGTCCAAATCTCTAAACGATAATTATTTAAGTAAAATATTTGAAATCCATCATAAACATAAAAAAGACTATCCATCTGGAACTGCACTTATGCTTGGAAAAGGAATTGCAGATGGGAAAGGTAACAATTTATATGATTTAATTGGTAGAAAATTTTTAAATAAGAAGTCTTTCCCATTTGGAAAAAAAATTAATTTTAATTCAATTCGGAAAGGAGAAATCATTGGAGAACACGAGGTAAAGTTTTCAAATGGCAAAGAAGTAATTACCTTAAACCATGAGGCGTTTGACAGAGCTTTATACTCTGATGGAGCTTTAACGGCAGCAAAATGGTTAATGAACAAAAAACCTGGTTTATATTCGATGAGAGACTTGCTTAATTTTTCATAATGAATGAAAAAGAGAAAGCAAAAAAAATAATAAAAATTTTAAACAAAATTTATCCTCAAGCACCTGTACCCCTAAAACACAAAAATACTTTTACGCTGTTAGTATCTGTTTTATTATCAGCACAATGTACCGATGTTAATGTTAACAAAGTAACAAAAAGTATCTATCCTAAATATTATAAACCAGAACACTTTGTAAAATTAGGTCGAAAAAAAATAGAAAAATTAATCAAAAAAATCGGGATTTTTAGAGTTAAATCAAAAAGTATTTATCTAATGTCGAAACAAATAATAGAAAAACACTCAGGAAAAGTGCCAAAAACATTTGAAGAATTAGAGAAATTACCAGGTGTTGGTCACAAAACTGCAAGTGTAGTGATGTCCCAAGGGTTTGGCTATCCAGCTTTTGCGGTTGACACTCATATACATAGGCTTGCACAACGATGGGGTTTAACCAATGGTAAAAGTGTAGTTCAAACAGAAAATGATTTAAAACGAATTTTTCCAAAAAAAACTTGGTCTAAACTTCATCTTCAAATAATATTTTATGGACGAGAATATTGTAAAGCAAGAGAATGTTATGGTTTAACTTGTAAAATATGTACCACTTGTTATCCTAACAGAAAAAAATCTATAACTACAAAAAAAACTTAGAATGAAAATTTTAGGGATTGGTAATGCAATCGTTGATGTCCTTTGTAAGGTTGATGATGAATTTTTAAATAAACATTCATTAACTAAGAGTACTATGAAGCTAATAAATGAAGTCGAGTTTAAAAATTTAATTAGCGAAGTAAAAATTGAAGAAACTATTTCTGGTGGATCTGTTGCTAATTCAATTGTTGGTTTATCTCAATTAGGGAATGATGTTGGTTTTATAGGTAAAGTTAAAAATGATGATCTAGGTAAAAAATATGAGGAGGGTCTTAAAAAAGAAAATGTAAGATATTTATATTCAAAGAAGGATGAACCTTTACCGACTGGCAGTTGTTTAATATTAATTACACCCGACTCGGAGAGAACAATGTGCACTTTCTTAGGAACTGCTGGAAAAATTAATGATAATGATGTGAATTCAGAGGAAGTCAAAAAATCAGACATTACCTTTCTTGAAGGTTATTTATGGGATGAGGGTGAGCCCAAAAAAGCCTTTGATAAAGCCATTAATAACTCGAATAAAATTGCAATGTCATTATCAGATCTTTTTTGTGTAGAAAGACATAAGATGCAGTTTTTAGAAATGGTAAAAAATAAGTTAGATATTACTTTTTGTAATGAACAAGAGATTACTTCATTAATTAATGCAAAAGACTTTAACGAAGTTATCTCATTTTGCAAAACTACTAAAAAACTAATAGTAGTTACCAGAGGTGAAAAAGGTAGTATTGCAATAAACGATAATAATATTGTAGAATGTGAAAGTAAAAAAAACTTAGATATTCAAGATTTAACAGGAGCTGGTGATCTTTTCGCTGCAGGTTTCCTTCATGGATATACAAATAATTTATCTTTACAAGAAGGTCTTAAACTTGGCACAGACATGTCATCTAAAATTATTCAAAAAATTGGCGCTAGACTTGATTAAGTTTTTTTGCGCTTAAAACTTCCCTTACCTTTTTTTGGTTTCACAATTTTTGGCTTATATTTTTTGTTATATAATGTTAATAAATAAGGGTTTTTTTTATTTAATTTCTTCATTATAAAGTTAACTATAACTAATATTACTTATTAAGAATAATATATTAAAATGCCAACTAATAGAGAAATCTTAACTTATTTTCCTCAACCAATATTTAAGTACAAAGTTGAAAATTACAAAACTTTTAACAAAGAATTAGAGTTATATATTTATAAACTTAAGGAAGAGGACAACGAAGGTGTAATTAGATCTAACCGTGGAGGTTGGCATTCAAAATCATTTGCTATTAGAGAAAAAGGAAGCATTCAAAACAGATTCACACAAGAACTATCTAAATATATTTTTGATGCAATAAAATGCTATGGGTGGAAATGTATTCCAGAGACAATAGTGGTCTCTGAAATGTGGGCAATTATTAATAAACCAAATGACTTTAATGTTATACATACCCATCCAAACTCATATTTAAGTGCAGCGTATTATGTAAAAGCTCCAGAAAAAGCTGGTAGATTTGTGATAGAGAATCCCAACACAGTGGCAACACATAGTTATCCAGTTGCTGAAAGAAAAACAGAATATAATATTAAAGCTGCGGCTTTAGATATAAAGGAGGGAGATTTATTACTATTTCCAGCTTACCTTCCTCACAAAGTTAATGAAAATAAATCTGATGAGGACCGAATTGTGATAAGTTTTAATGTCAATATAAATCATTTTAACAATTCTAATTCAAATTGATTTTATATCCATCTTTTTTACTAATTATAAAATTTTCATTATTAAATTTTTTTAAAATTTTTTTTCTTAAACGATAGATGTGAGTTTCAACAGTATGAGTCTCAAGTTTTGAATGATAACCCCACACTTCTAATTGTAATTCATCAATACTTACAGATTTACTTAACTTGCTTAAATAATTTATAATTTTAATTTCTTTCTCAGTGAGTTTTAAAATATCTTCATTTAATTTTAACTCTCTTGAATTTATATTTATTTTATACTTTCCTAAATTAATTTCTGATTTATCTTGGTATTGATTTTTGAGAAACTGAATATTAATTGTTTCAATAAATTTAAAAATTTTAATTGGAAATTTTTCCATATTAAAAGCCCTTGAAATATTTAGATTTTTTTGTGAATAAACAATTATATAATTATCTATTTTGTTTTCTAGCTCTTTGCGTTCTTTTTCATTTGAAGCTTCAAAAACATACAAATTTGTGATTGACTCAAGTTCTTTTAAAATATTATAAAAAGTTTTAAGTTTAAATATGATTAAGTTTTGTTTATTCATATTAACTTATAAAATATGTTAATTTCGTTAAAAAATAAACATACTCTTCAAGTCGACGATTTTTATTTTGACTGTAGTATAGGCAAAAAGGGCATTAGTAAAAAAAAAATTGAAGGAGATTTAAAAACACCTATTGGAGTATTTTCTCTTGAGCATCTTTATTATAGAAAAGACAGAATAAAAAAGCCTAATACAAAATTAAAATGTATTCCCATTCAAAAATATATGGCTTGGTGTAATGACGTTAATCATCCTAAAAAATATAACAGATTAATTATTAGTGATAAAAAAGTTTCTCATGAAAAGCTTTTTCGAAAAGATCACAAATACGACTTATTAATTCCCATTAAATATAATTTTCAAAATAAAATAGTAGGTAAAGGAAGTTGTATTTTTTTGCATCTAACACCAAACTATTTGCCCACTGCTGGATGTGTTGCACTAATTAAAAAAGACTTTTTAATTTTATTAAAATTAATAAATAAGAATTCAAAAATAAAAATTAACTAATTTCTATTTCCAAAAATACTCGAACCTATTCTTAAATAAGTAGCAGAATGATTTATGGCCTCAAGATAATCAGAAGACATACCCATGCTCAAATCATTTAAATTTAAACTTTTATTTAACTTATTCATTTCTTCGAAATATTTCTTTGAGTCATGATCAAAGGGTGGAATACACATCAATCCAACAACATCTAGTTTTAATGTTTTACAAAATTGATAAAAATCGAATAGCTGGTTTTTATTGATACCTGATTTCTGATCTTCATCTCCAATATTAACCTGAATAAAAATTTTAATTTTTTTCCCTTGTTTATACTCCTCATCTGCTATTTTTTTTGAGAGCTTTTCACTATCAACCGAATGAATGTAATCAAATATTTTTATCGCTTGCTTTACCTTATTCGTTTGTAATTTACCTATTAGATGTAATTTCAAATCTTTTTTGATCAATTTAATATTAGACCATTTCTCTAGTGCCTCTTGAACCTTGTTTTCCCCAAAATCTAAATGACCATAATTAATCAAGGGTAAAATTTTGTCTAAACTGAAAGTTTTGGATACTGCAATTACTTTTGGTTTATTAGTATTTTGATCTTTAAATCTATGCTCAATTACACTAATTATTTCTTTATAACTTTTAATTACATCATGCATAAATTTTTCAAAAAATATTATTTTATAAATAAATTTGATACAAAATATATAGACAAACAAGAAAAAAGTACCGTCATTATTTATCGAAACTACAGTGCTGGTTCAGAAATTGCTACTATTCAAAAATTTAAAAGATATTGCAAAAAAAAGGGTGTTACTTTTATTTTGGCTAACAACGTTAAATTAGCAATAAATCTTAATTTAGATGGGGTATATATTCCATCCTTTAACAAAAGTTTTAGTCATCTATCTTATAACTTAAAAAAAAAATTTTTAATTATAGGTTCATGTCATAATTTGAAAGAAATAAGAAATAAAGAAATACAAAAAATAAAATTAATTTTTATATCTTCAATCTTTAAAAAAAATAAAAAATTCTTGGGTATCAATAAATTTAGAAATCTCTCAAATAATACAAAACTCAAAATAGTAGCTTTAGGAGGTGTTAACAAAAATAACTTAAAAAAACTAAAACTCGTAAACTGCGTTGGATTCGCAGGAATATCTTATTTTGAATAAAAAAAAGGCCCCACGAATGAGGCCTTTTTAAATAATTTGATTCTAAATTAATTAGAATGCAAATGAGAAGTTAAGCTCGTAACCTTCAGCGTCTGAAGAAGCATGACTTACTCCGTCAACATCATTCATCATACCAGCAACAGTAATACCGCCTGATGTGTATGAAGCTGAAATACCAGATGCTTCTTGATCAACAGTTGCAGATGCTAAATCAGATGTAGATTGGTTGTAAGCAACTGAAATATCATCTGTTACAGCATAAGATACACCAAATGCAGAAAATTCTACATCATCAGTGTTTGCAGGACCATCTGCTTCGTTCATTTGGTATCCAATTGTAAACGAGCCATAGCTATATAATGCATACAATGCTTGTTCATCAACTGCACTACCAGCAGTTTCTTCAGATTCACCCATACCGAAACCAAGAGTTAAACCTTCAACTGCTTCTGGAGAAATTGCAACCGCAAAGTCCATGTAGCTACCAGTTGTTGTTTTTGCATCACCACCTGGAACATAACCAATTGTTACTACGGCACCACTAATATTTGGTGATTTGTAAGTAAACATATTGTTTGCAGATGTACCGCCGATTAATGTTTCTTCATCAGCTTCAGCAACACCATCCCATGACTCTTCGTAAGCATGTGGTGTTTTATCATCGATTGCACTCATTGCACTATCACCACCATGACCAGCGAAAGTTATAGATCCCATTTCATCTGATGATAATGTGATTGAGTGTGAGTCTAAAACATTACTGTTAGCATCACCTTCGTCATCATCAAGCTCGTAAGACACGCTAACTGTCATACCATTATCTAGCTCTCCACCACCAGTAAATGTAAGACTGTCACCCATAGTCCAAGTGTTACCCTCTGCAGTAGTTGCTTGAGTATTGTCAACGTCACTGTCAGCGATCGTAAGTGAAGCAGAACCTGATACTGACATAGAGCCAGCGTGAGCAGAAACTGCAACTAGAGAACCAGCTAATGCTGATAGCCCTATTTTAGTTAATTTGTTCATATTAATTACTCCTTTTAATTAATGTTAATTATTAATAATAAACATGAACCTTTTATCAGACAGATTATTTGATGATTAAAATTACAACAAAAGATCGTTAAAATTAATAATATGTGATATTTTTATCACAGTAAAAAAGTTAAATAATATAAGAAATTTTCGATATTTAATGGAAATAATATATAAGAGCCCTATTTTAAGGAAAATGGTAATTATGAAGCTTTTAAGACTAACAACAATTCTTATAATATCAACAATTTTAGCGTCTTGTCAGTTAGCTAAATTAGGAGGAGATGCGAGAAAAAATCCTCCGGATCCAAGGGAGCGAGTTAAGCAAAATTTAGAAGAAGGAAAAGGTTTTAGACTTAACAACATGATCAAAAAAGATGGGGGTGGAAATTTTGAATTTGCCAGTTCAAACGAATTATGGAGAGCCTCTCTAGATACAATTGATTTTATTCCTCTTGCTTCAGTTAATTATAGCGGGGGTATAATTATAACCGATTGGTATTCAAGTGATAAAAACTCCAATGAAGTTTTAAAAATCTCTATTAGATTTTTAACAAATGAAATTAGATCTGATGCACTAGATATTAAAATTTTTACTAAAACATGTGATAATCAAAATAATTGTGTAACGTCTGAAAAGAGTGGAAACTTAATTGCTGAACTTAAGAGAGAAATTTTAAAAAAAGCGGTTAAATATGAAAAAGAAAATCCTAATAAGAAAAAAGAACCATATGTAATGTCTACTCCTGGAGATGGATAATATAAAAATAATTAATTGTGGAAAGATATAATTTTAATTCTGTTGAAAATAAATGGCAAAAATATTGGGAAGAGAATAAAACTTTTAAAGCCAAAAAAAAAGAAAATCAAAAAAAATTTTACTGTTTGGAAATGTTTCCTTATCCATCAGGAAAAATCCATATGGGTCATGTAAGAAATTACACCATAGGTGATGTCCTTGCTCGGTATAAAGCTTTACAAGGATATAACGTATTACATCCAATGGGATGGGACTCATTTGGTATGCCTGCAGAAAACGCAGCAAGACAAAACAATTTAGATCCAAAAACTTGGACAGAATCTAACATTGAAAATATGAAAGCTCAGTTAAAAAAATTAGGTTTATCTATTGACTGGGATCGAGAAATATCGACCTGTACTCCAGAATATTATCAACATCAACAAGAATTTTTTTTAGAGCTATACGATAAGGGTCTTGTTTATAGAAAAGAGCAATACGTTAATTGGGATCCTGTAGATAAAACTGTATTAGCAAATGAACAAGTAATTGATGGCAAGGGATGGAGATCAGGTGCGATTGTTGAAAGAAAGAAGCTAAATCAATGGTTTTTTAATATCACTCGGTTTTCTACTGAACTTTTAGAGGGTCTGCAAGAATTAGATGAATGGCCAAATAAAGTAAAAGTTATGCAAAAAAATTGGATTGGAAAATCATTTGGCTGTGAAATAAGTTTTCAAATTGATTCATCGGATAAAGTAAATCAAATAAAATGTTTTACTACGAGACCGGATACATTATTTGGTATGTCTTTTTTGGCTTTATCTGTTGATCATCCTCTATCCAAATTTTACGATAGTGATCCAGATTTTTTAAAGTTTAAAACACAATGTTCGAGAACTGGTACTACAGAAGAGTCTATCGCGAACGCTGAAAAGATTGGTTTTAAAACTGAGCTGAAAGCCATAAACCCCTTAAATAAAGAAATAAAAGTTCCAGTTTATTTTGCAAATTTTGTTTTAATGGATTACGGACATGGTGCAGTGTTTGGATGTCCTGGACATGATCAAAGAGATTACGACTTTGCCATTAAATATAATCTTGCGATAAATACAGTAGTAACTCCTGATATTGAAAATCAAAATTATAAAGTAAAAAATAAAGCCTATACTGGTTCTGGATATATAATTAACTCTTCTTTTTTAAATGGATTAAAGTGTCCTGAAGAGTCAGTTATAAAAACAATAGAGCATATTGAAAAAAATAATTTAGGACAAAAAAAAATTAATTTTAGATTAAAAGATTGGGGTGTTTCAAGACAAAGATATTGGGGATGTCCAATACCTATTATGTACGATGAAAATAATCAACCTCACAAAATACCAAAAAATTTACTGCCTGTTGAACTTCCAAAAATTGATAAATTAGACCCCTCTGGCAATCCACTTGATCGTAATAATGACTGGAAAAATATTATAATTGATGGCAAAAAATACACTAGGGAAACAGACACCCTTGATACATTTGTAGATTCTTCTTGGTATTTCTTAAGGTTTTGTTCTCCAGGTAAAAACAATTATGGATACGAAATTGAGGATGTAAAATATTGGATGCCAGTCGACCAATATATTGGAGGAGTAGAACATGCAATACTTCATTTATTATACTCTCGATTTTTTATGCAAGCTCTATCTCACCAAAATAACAAATTTAAAATAACCGAACCCTTTAAAGGTTTGTTTACGCAAGGAATGGTCTGTCATGAAACGTATAAAGATGAAAACAACAATTGGCTAAGTCCAGATGAAATAGTTTCTATAGACGGGGTAAAATTTCTAAAAAAAGACCAATCTAAAAAAGTGATTACGGGTTCATCCGAGTCTATGTCAAAATCAAAAAAAAATACTATTGATCCTGAACAAATGATTAAAAACTATGGAGCTGACGCAGTTAGATTATTTATTCTCTCGGATAGTCCTCCTGAAAAAGATGTGCAGTGGTCAGAAGAAGGAATGATTTCCTCATATAAATTTATTCAGAAATTATGGAACTTAAATCAAAAATTTTTAGATGAAATGAACGCAAATCACAAAACGGATAAAAACGACAATTTAACAATAGAAACAAATAAGTTTATAAAGAAAATAACTCAAAACCTAGAAAATTTTAGTTATAATATAATTATTGCAAATATTCACGAATTACATACTTTTTATTTAAAAGAATTAAAAAATTCATACACAAAAAAAACTCTTTTAGAAAACTATGAAAAAATCTTAGTACTTCTTTTGCCTGTTTTACCTCATTTCGCAAATGAATGTTTAGAAAACCTTAAATTAATTGGAAACCATGTATGGCCTGAATTTGATTCAAAACTTACAATTGATGAAGAAATAGCCTTTGTAGTTCAGATTAATGGAAAAAAAAGAGGGCTAATTTTAAGTAAAAGAGATACCGACGAGAAAAAATTATTTGAAAAAATACTGAAAGAGAAAAATATTTCTAAATATGTCAATGAAAAAAAAATACAAAAAAAAATATTTGTACCTAACAAGCTAATAAATATATTAATATAAAGCTGTGATAAAAAAAATATTTCTATACCTAAATTTATTTTTATTTATAACAAATTGTGGTTTTCAACCTTTATATTCAATAAATGAAAGAGACAATATTAATTTTGAAATATTAAAATATGAAGGAGATAGAGATATAAATTTTGATTTAATTTCAAAGTTAAGATCTAATTCTAATCCTGAAGGTAAAGTTTATAAGATAATCATTATAACAAATTACGGCAAAAAGACTATTGCAAACAACTTGGCAGGTGAACCAGAAGAGTATCAAGTTGAGTCAACTGCAAATTTTACAATAATTGAAAATAATTCAGAAAATAAATTTAGTATCAGTGAAAAATTTGTGATGAAGAATTTTAGTGATGATTTTGAAGAAAGAAATTATGAAACAAACATTAAAAAAAGTATGGCAAATTTAATTTATAAAAAATTTTTACTACAAATTAAAAAAATCAAATGATCTGTAAATATTTTGAAACTAACAAAATAGATCTCAAATCGGGTAAAATAATTTTATTTTATGGTAAGAATGATGGATTAAAAAATGAAACTATAAATAAATTAATTGACAAAAAATATAAAAAAACTCTTTATGAAGAAAAAGAGGTATTAGAGAACTCTAATCAGTTTTTAGATAAAATTTTAAACAAATCCTTATTTGATACTGATGAAGTTATAATAATAAAAAGAGCCTCGGATAAAATATTTGATTTAGTAAAAGAAATAGCGTCAAAAAATATAAATGATTTGATTATTATAATTAATGCTGAAAATTTAGAAAAAAAATCAAATCTAAGATCTTATTTTGAAAAGAGTAAAAAAGAAATATGTGTAGCCTTTTATCCAGATAACGATCAAACTCTATTAAAAATTGCTTCAAATTTTTTTAAAAGTAGAAATATCTCGATATCTTTTTCTGAAATCAATATTTTAGTAAATAAAACAAGAGGTGACAGAAAAAACCTATTAATTGAACTGGAAAAGGTTGAATCTTACACGAAAAATGGAAAAAAACTTACCCCAGAAACAATTTTGAAATTATCAAATCTTTTTGAGGATTACGGTATTTCAGAATTAGTTGATAATTGTTTAGCTAAAAATAAAAATAAGATAATTAAAATACTTAACGAAAATATCTTTACTGTTGAAGACAGTGTAACAATAGTGAAAATATTTTTATACAGGTCAAAGAAAATTCTAAATCTTGTATATCAGTTTGAAAAAAATAATAATATTGATTTAACAATTGCATCTGCAAAACCACCCATATTTTGGAAAGATAAAGAAATTACCAAACAACAAATTTATAAATGGAAATCCAGTGATATTAAAAAAATATTATATAAATTATTCGAGATTGAACTTTTAATTAAAAAAGATAATAAAAATTCACTTAATATAGTTTCAGATTTTATTTTAAATTTTACCTCTGAAAAAGTTAATAATATCGTTTAATTATATCAATTATTTTATTTAATTGATTTAGGTCTTTGTACTCGAAAGTAATTTTACCTTTATTATTTTTTCTATTTTTAATTTCAACATTTAATCCAACTTTATTTACAATAGACATTTCCAAATGCATTATATTTGCATCCTTTAAATTACTTGGTTTTTGTCTTTTATTTTTAAATAATTTTACAAAATTTTCAGCTTGTCGAACTGAGAGTTTGTTTTCAATTATTTTACTAGCTACAAAACTAGCATTTTCTAATCCAACTAAAATTTTTGCGTGCCCAGCTGATAATTTTTGATTTTCTATTAATTTAACCACATCTTCTGGAAGAGACAAAAGTCTAAGCGCGTTAGCAATATAACTACGACTTTTACCTATAAATTTAGAGACTTTTTCTTGATCATATGAGAATTCATCAATAAGTTTTTTATATCCTTGCGCTTCTTCTAAGGGATTTAAATCATGCCTTTGAACATTTTCAACTATTGCGAATTCTAATGATTTTAAGTCATCAGCATCTGTTATAACCACTGGCACATCATGCAGGCCTACCTTTTGAGCCGCAAGCCACCTTCTCTCTCCTGCAATTATTTCAAACTTTAATTTTTCATCATTAGATTTTCGAACAATGATTGGCTGTAAAATTCCCCTTTCTCTAATTGAATTTGCAAGTTCGTTTAAATTTTCCTCGTCAAATATTTTTCTAGGCTGATATTTATTTGGCACAAGATCACTAATACTTAATTTATTTTTTTGGATCTCAACCTTAGTTTCACCAATTAGAGATGACAGACCTCTACCAAGTCCTTTTTTAATTTTATTAGAATCCATTAAGCAGCGCTCCCCATTATTGTTTCTTGTTTTAAAAATTCATCTGTAAAATTAAAGTATGCTTTACTACCAGGACAAGTCTTGTCGTATATTAAAACAGGCATTCCGTGAGAGGGTGCTTCTGACAGTCTAACGTTCCTCGGAATTACTGTAGAATAAACTTTTTCATTAAAATAATCTCTGGCCTCTTTCTCAACTTGAGAAGACAACTTATTTCTTTTATCATACATCGTTAATAGTATTCCTCTAATGCTTAACTCAGGATTAAGACTTATCTTTATTCTCTCAATTGTTTTCATTANCTGTGTTAAGCCCTCTAAAGCAAAAAATTCTGTTTGAAGTGGGACTAAAAGTGAGTTTGAGCTTACCAGTGCCATTACGGTCAGTAGGCTTAGAGATGGTGGACAATCTATCAATATATAATCATATATAACTCCAGAATTGTTTAAATATGCGGTTAATTTCACTTTTAACAAGAAGGCTCTGTTGCTATCATCAGCCGTCTCCAACTCAAGACCAGATAAGTCTACATTAGAGGTAATTATATCGAGATTTTCAAACTGTGTTTTTTTAATCACATCGCTTATTTCTTTAGTTCCATTAAGAACTCCGTAAATTGTCTCTGAAGAATTTTCCATGTTGGATAATCCAAGTCCAGTAGTTGCATTTCCCTGTGGATCTAAGTCTACAACTAGAATTTTCTTGTTCTGTAGTGATAATCCTGCTGCTAAGTTAATTGCTGAAGTCGTTTTACCAACCCCACCCTTTTGATTTATGACTGAAATAATTTGCATTTAGTTTTTTTTAATTTTTTTTTTAATTTTTTTTACATTTACTAAAAAAGATTCTTCACTGGTTAAACTTTTTTTTTCAGAATAATCTAACTCCCAATCCTTTAAAGTATTTTGAAAAATTTCTCTTCCACTCTTGCCCATAAAAAAAATTATATTTGAATAATTAGAAAAATTTTCATTCACTAAATTTAAAACTACTGGCATCGGTTTAAATGCTCTAGACATTATTGTTCCTGTTGCTAATTTTTTTTCTTCAAAAATATTTTTTTGTATTATTTCTGTTTTTAGATTTAACTTTGCAGAGACATCTCTTAAAAAATGGCTTTTATGGTAGCTTTTTTCATAAAGCTTGACCTTTATATTTTTTTTAAGGCTTTTAAGTAAAATTGCTATTATTATGCCAGGCATTCCACTTCCAGAACCTATATCTGTAGTTGTATTGCTATTAAAGTCAATAATATCAATAATTTGTGCAGAATCAATAATATGACGCTTAATTATGTCATTTTTTTCACTAAATTTCTTGCTAATTAAATTGATTTTTTCATTTTTTTCTAAGATCATTGATATATAGCTTTCAAAGTCTGAAAATGTTTCACGTGAAACATTTAACCCTGAAAGTTTTGAGTAAGAATTTAAAATTTCTTGNATCCATTAAGCTATATGCTTAATAGACTTTCTTTTTACATGTGACAACAAAATATATACAGCAGCAGGAGTAATTCCATCAATTCTTAAGGCCTGACCCATAGTTTTAGGCTTAATCTGGTTAAATTTTGCCTTTACCTCATTTGATAGCCCTGAAAGTTTATTATAATCAATTTTTTCAGGAATTATAAGATTTTCATCTCTTTTAAATGCAAGAATGTCAGCTTTTTGCTTTTTTAAATAGCCTCTATAATGAGCATTTATTTCTATCTGCTCATCAATTTCGGTGTCATAATAAGGTATATCACTCCAAATGTCTCTGATTTTACTCATATCAACACCTTTTTGAGTTAAAATTTCATTTGATGACCTGAGGACTCCGTCTTTAGCTATTTTTATACCATAACTTTCGGCTTTATTTGGAGAAATAAAAGATTTAAGCATTTTATTAGAAATATTCTTTAATTTTTGAAATTTATCTGAATATATGGCCTTTCTTTGGTCTCCAATTAATCCAATTTCGATGCCTTTAGCAGTCAATCTTTGATCAGCATTATCTGCTCTCAAGCTTAATCTATATTCTGCCCGAGAAGTAAACATTCTATAGGGTTCAGCAACACCTTTGGTTACTAAATCGTCAATCATTACTCCTATGTAGGCATCAGATCTATCTAATATAAATGGTTCTTGTCCCTTGACAGATAATGCAGCGTTTATTCCGGCAATAAGACCTTGTGATGCAGCTTCCTCATAACCAGTAGTTCCATTTATTTGTCCGGCTAGGTAAAGATTATTAATTTTTTTAGTCTCAAGGGTAAGAAAGAGCTCTCTAGGATCTACATAGTCATATTCTATAGCATATCCGGGTCTAATTATTTTAACATTTTCTAAACCACTGATATTATTACATATTTCCTGCTGCACCTCATTCGGAAGTGATGTAGAGATTCCATTTGGATAAATTGTATTGTCATTTAGTCCTTCTGGTTCCAAAAATATTTGATGTCGTCCTTTATCCGAAAATTTTACAATTTTATCCTCTATAGATGGACAGTATCTTGGCCCAACACCTTTTATGCTACCGGAGTACATTGCACTCTTCGATAGATTTTTTTCTATAATCTTATGTACCTTATGATTGGTGTATGTCATCCTACATGATACTTGTTTGTTTATATTTTTTTTAGTTAGAAAAGAAAAAAAATAAGGATTATCATCTGCAAACTGTTCTTCCAAATTTGTATAATTTATAGTTCTTGAATCTAATCTAGGAGGGGTTCCAGTTTTTAATCTTCCAATTTTGAATTCATATTTTTGTAATTGTTCACTTAATCCCGTGGAAGGTTTCTCGTCATATCTTCCTGCGGGTGTTCTTTCATCACCTATGTGTATCAAACCATTTAAAAAAGTGCCCGTTGTTAGTATTAACTTGCTACATGTAACTTTTATGCCTTTTTTAGTTTCAAAACCACTTATGCTGTTTTTATGGAAAATAAACTTGACTACAGGATCAGCAAAAACGCTTAAATTACAATAGTTTACAAGTTTTTCTTGCATATATNTACGGTACAATGATCTGTCTGACTGTGTTCTTGGTCCACGAACAGCTGGACCTCTACTTCTATTTAACAACCTAAACTGTATTCCTGACTTATCAGCAATCTCACCCATAACACCATCTAGGGCGTCTATTTCTCTAACTAGATGACCTTTACCTAAACCGCCAATAGCTGGATTACACGACATCTCACCAATTGTTTCAATTTTGTGTGTATATAAAGCAGTGTTAACTCCTAAACGAGCAGAGGCTGTTGCAGCTTCACAACCTGCATGTCCACCACCAATTACTACTACATCAAAAGATAAATCATTTTTCATGAGCTAAACTTATAGCTGATTAATTTATTTACAAGATACCTCTTGCTTTTAGCGAATAAGTGTTAAATAACAATGATTTTTGGTAAAAAATAACAAAAAACCTGATAAATTGATTATTATTTGCCTATGCAAAAATCGTTGAAAATACTGCCTAATATCTCCTCAACATCAACTTTTCCAACAATCATTCCAAGATGTCGTGTTGCTAATCTTAAATCCTCGGCTGCTTTATCAAAATCTGCAATTTCTTTTTTTTGGTTAAAATTTTTTAAATGATCCAAACATTGTTGCAAATGTTGTCTGTGACGCTCTCTAGTTATAAAAATATCATCACTTATAATAAATTTATTTTTTAAATTATTTTTTATTTTCAATATTAATTTTTCGATATTCGTATTTTCTTTTATTGAAATTAAGACGTGATCTATTTTTTTTATTTCTACATCAATATCTTTTTTTAATAGATCTGATTTATTTACTACTAAAATTGCATTTTTATCTAATAATCTTTTCAAAACATCAGTAAAATCAAGCTTTTTGGCATCTACCACCACTAATTTCAGATCTGCTTCCTCTGCTCTATTAAGAGATAATTTAATACCTTTTTTTTCAATTTCATCTTTAGATTCTCTTATACCCGCAGTATCAGAAACAATCACTGGATAACCATCAATATTAAGATGAGTTTCTATTACATCTCTTGTTGTTCCTGCAATTTCAGAAACTATTGCAACATCTCTATTCGATAAATGATTTAACAAACTAGACTTACCTGCATTTGTCGGTCCGAGTATTGCAATTTTAAATCCTTCTCTAATTCTTTCTCCAACCTTTTGATCATTTAAAATTTTTTCTAAATTTTTTAAGACTTCATCAGAACTATTTGTAATTTCATTTAAAATATCTGTTGGTAAATCTTCATCAGGAAAATCTATTTTAGCCTCAACGTGAGATAAAATTTTTAAAAGTTTTTCTCTTAAGAAGTTAAATTGATCTGCTGATCGACCATTCATGATTTTGATTGCTTGTTGTCTTTGAATCTCTGTTTCAGAAGAGATTAAGTCTGCTATGCTCTCCGCTTTGAGTAAATTTATTTTTCCATTTTGAAAAGCACGTTTCGTAAATTCACCAGGTTCTGCTAAACGACAATTTTCTATATTTGAAATGTTAGAGTGTAATGCACTAATCACAGCTTTACTTCCATGCACCTGTATTTCGGCCATATCCTCGCCTGTGTAGCTCTCAGGACCAGGAAACCATAAAATTATGCCTTCATCTATTAGCTCAGAAGTATTGATATTATTGATTTTTCTTAGTGTTGCTACCCTTGGCTTAGGGACGCTCTTACCAGTCATTAGCTCTATGGCTTTAGATGTATCTTGGCCTGAAATTCTTATAACAGCAATACCCGAAATTCCCGGTCCGCTAGATAAGGCATAAATTGTCATAAAAAGATTATAACTTCTAAAGTTATAACATGTAAAATCTAAATATAATTATATTATCTTTTATAATTTATCTATAGAATCAAAAAATTTGCTAAAGTGTAAATAGAATTTTTTATATGAATTTATAGCACTACCACTAATTTTTTCCCTTACTTGAACGCTACTTGTTGTAAAAACAGTATTTTTATTTTTGTGATATTCCATACAATTAATATCAAATTCCAAGTTACAAACTTTCAATAAATTTTTTATTTCATTTGAAGTATCATTAACTAAATTTTCATAGTTTAATGTGTAAATATAGTTTGGTACATTAGACTTCCAAAATTTCATTAGGTCTTTATAAACTCGAAAATAATCAACTATGTCTAATTCATCATATGTCCATCCCATACTTTTATTAAAGGCATTTTTATAAATTGAAAAAGCATTATCCTTAATTTCTCTTTCTGTATTAATTATAACTGAATTTGGGAAAAATAATTTTATAAATCCAATCCAATAAAAATTCTGTAGAGTCTTATCCGTAAAAATTTTGTAAGAACTATTTTTAATAGAATTGTTTGATAAATACTCAAACTGTACGTTGCCAATTTTATTATTTATATCGTTAATTAATTGGTTTTTTTTTAATTCATTTTTGTTCAAATAATATTTATTGAAAATAGTAGTTAAAAAATTATTCTCACCAGTTGCGTAAACCTGATTATGAGAAGATAAAATTTGCTCAACTAAAGTTGAACCAGATCTTGGCATACCACATATGAATATAACTCTTTTCGATGAAACTGGTCCAAAAATTTTTGACGTGTTGATTTGATTGAAAACTGATTTAACATCTTCGGCAAATTTAACAAGCTCATAAATTCTATAATTTGAATTATTTTTTGACATAAAATTTGCTTTCTTATAAAAGTAAGCTGAGTTTTCATAATCTAAAATTTCTTCGTAAGCTTTACCTAAAGCAAAATAAATATTTATACGATCTTGTTCTAAATGACTCGTTAATTTTGAAACTCTTTCGAGTTCACGTAAGTGACCATCACTATCATTATTATAATTAATTATTGAACTTAGAAATTTATGAGCGCCAGAATGATTTTTATCTAATAACAAAATTTTATTAATACTTTCTTTTGCAACTTCAAAATTTGCACTAGCTCTATGAATTCTTGCAATTTCAAAAAAAATTGTAATTTTTTCTTTGTCATTTGAATGATCAAGGGCTTTATTAAGGATAGCAATAGCTTCATCAACTTTACCCAAATCTAATTTTATTTTTTTTAAATTAAAATATGATGGAAAAAATTTGGGATTAATTAAAATGGTTTTATTAAAATAAAATTCAGCTGATTCATAATCTCCTAAAATGTAATAAGATGTTGCTAAATTGTTTATATAAACAAAATTATTATTATTTTTTTTATATAATTTTGTAAAAACCTCCACAGAGCGTTTAATTTTTCCTTTTGACTGTAATGCTAAACCATAAAAATTTATTATATTTTCATTTTTAAAATCTTTTTCAAGATAGTATTTTTTTGTTAAGTTTATAATTTCATCAAACTTTTTCTGCTGAAAAAGTTCATTAAGTTTTTTCATTAGTAATGAAAAGTAATTTCTTATGCTGGTTTATTCATTGAATTAAAAAACTCAGAATTGTTTTTAGTGTCTTTTAGTTTTGAGTTTATAAACTCAATTGCATCCATTGTGCCCATTGGAGCAATAATTCTTCTTAAGACGTTCATCTTTTGTAGATCACTTTTATCAAATAGTAATTCTTCTCTTCTAGTTCCTGACTTTGTTATGTCAATTGCCGGATAAATTCTTTTGTCTGCAATTTTTCTATCTAAAACAGTTTCGCTGTTACCAGTACCTTTGAACTCTTCAAAAATTACTTCGTCCATTCTACTTCCTGTATCAATTAGAGCAGTTGAAATAATTGTTAAAGAACCGCCTTCTTCAATATTCCTAGCTGCTCCAAAAAATCTTTTTGGTCTTTGAAGTGCATTTGCGTCAACACCCCCTGTTAATACTTTTCCTGAGCTTGGTATTACTGCATTATATGCTCGTCCTAATCTGGTGATAGAGTCTAATAAAATAACAACATCTTTTTTATGCTCGGTTAATCTCTTTGCTTTTTCAATAACCATTTCTGCAACAGCCACGTGCCTTTGGGCAGGTTCATCAAAAGTTGAGCTAATAACTTCACCTTTAACCGTTCTTTGCATGTCGGTTACTTCCTCAGGACGTTCATCTATTAATAATACAATCAAATAACATTCTGGATAATTTTTTGCGATTGAATTTGCAATACTCTGCAAAATCATTGTTTTACCAGCTTTGGGTGGTGAAATAATGATTGATCTTTGTCCTTTTCCAATTGGGCTCACTAAATCAATTAATCTTGGTGTTAAATCTGTTTTTTTCTCAACTTTAGTTGTTTCAACTTCCATGACTAATTGTTTGTCTGGATATAATGGTGTTAAATTATCAAATGCTATTTTGTGTCTAGCCTTTTCTGGCTCTTCAAAATTAATTTTACTCACTTGAAGTAAAGCAAAATATCTTTCGCCTTCTTTAGGTGCCCTAACAGGTCCTTCAACTGTATCTCCAGTTCTTAATCCGAACTTTCTGATTTGACTAGGGCTAACATAGATATCATCAGGACCTGGTAAATAATTAGACTCCATTGCTCTTAAAAATCCAAAACCATCTTGTAGTAACTGCAGAACACCTACACCAGTGATTTCTTCTTTTTCAGCAACTTTTTTTAAAATAGCAAAAAGTATTTCTTGCTTTCTTAAGGTGCTCGCATTTTCAATGCCAAGTTCTTCAGCTTGAGTAATGAGCTGTTCGGATGATTTTAATTTTAATTCTTGAATGTTCATGATTTTGTTAATGATAAGGACTTATCAGATTAATGTAATATATATCTTATAACTTTTTTTTCAACCCTAGATTGGTTTAAAAATAACAACAAATATAATCAAAATTAGCAATATTGTAGGTATTTCGTTTATGTAACGATAAAACTTATGGGAATGTTCATTATTGTCTAGCTTGAATTCACTAAGTAATTTGCCTAAATAAAAATGGTAAACGGTTAAAATAATCACAAACAACAGTTTTAATAACATCCAAGTTTGACCCAACTGTTGAAACCCAATGCTATGAATAAGTAAAAGTCCAAATAACCAAGACAAGACCATTGCGGGGGTCATTATGTAAAAATACAATTTTTTCTCCATAACTTTAAAAATTTCTGAAACTTTTGCTTCAGCATTATTTCCTGCGTGATAAACAAAAATTCTTGGAAGATATAAGAGACCGGCCATCCATGAAATAACTGCTATCAAGTGTAAAGATTTGAACAGCAAGTACGTATTCATCTTCTAAATATTTTTTTCAATTAAAGATTTAAGCAAGACTATATGATCGTCATTATCGTTTAAACATGGTATCATATCAAAATTTTCACCTCCAGAATTTATAAAGCTCTCTTTGCCTTGAATTAAAATTTCTTCTAAAGTTTCTACACAGTCAGATGCAAAACCTGGGCAAATTGTAAGAATATTCTTTTTTCCCTCTTTGGGTAAATTTTCTAAAATTTTATCAGTATAAGGCTGTAACCATTCCTGAGGACCAAATCTAGACTGAAAAGTAGTTTTTATTTCAATAGAATTAAATTTCTCAGAAATTAATCTGGTCGTTTTATGACAATAACAGTGATATGGATCACCTTTTTCAAAATATTTTTTGGGTATGCCATGATATGAGGCAATTATTAAATCTGGCTCCCAATTTATTTCTTTTATTTTTTTATTAATAGATTTAACCAATGCATCTATATAAAGCGGATCAGACTCATAATGAGGTATAATTTTTAAAGATGGTTGCCATCTCATTTTCATCAAAGTTCTATAAACTTCATCACATACTGTTGCGGTTGTTGCTGCTGCGTATTGAGGGTAAAGTGGGAGTATTAATAAGTTTTCACAACCTTGTTCTTGTAATTTATGTATCTTACTTTTAATACTGGGATTTCCGTATCGCATAGCAAAGTCAATTATTAATTGATCTTTAGTCATTAATTTTAAAACTTTATCTCTTTGTTTTTGAGTGTAGTATAAAAGAGGAGACATATTTTCATCTTTCATCCAGATTTCTTTATACGCTTTAGCTGTTTTGAATGGTCTAAAAGTTAAAATAAATAAGTTTAAGATTAATTGCCATATTATAGGATTAATCTCTATAACCCTTCTATCAGATAAAAATTCTTTTAAATAACGTCTAATATCAAACCAATTTGTAGAGTCAGGAGTACCTAAATTAACAATAAGTATACCAGTTTTTCCAAATTTAATAGGTGGGTGATTTTTATTTTCCATTTAGTAGTTTCTCACAGTGTTTATTAAAAATTTAACCATCTCTGGATCAGTTTCAGGTAAAATTCCATGACCAAGATTAAATATATATGGGTGATCTTTAAATATATCCAAATATTTTAAAGCTTCTTTTTTTAGATTTTCTTGATCTGTTAACAAAATTTTTGGATCTAATCCTCCTTGAATAGGAATTTTCAAATTTTTTCTGATTGTAAAAGGGTTAACGTTATAATCAATATTAATTGCATCAGGCTTAACTACTTCGCAAAATTCTTTATAATTTTTAATTTCTCTTGGGAAGCAGATCACAGGAATATTTAACGATCTCACATAATTTACCAAATTTAAAGTGGGTGTATAAATATAATTTGGATAATCTCTTTCTTGTAATAATCCTGCCCAACTGTCAAATATTTGTATAACATCAGCACCGTTTTCAACTTGATTTTTAATATGAATTTTTAAAAATTTTTCAATTAATAATAAAACTCTATTTATTAAATATTCGTCCTTAAAAAAATCTTTTTTAACATTTTTCTTAGGAGATTGCTGATTAATCATATAAACAAGTAATGTCCACGGTGCCCCCACAAATCCAATTGTATTTTTATTTTTTAAGTTCATTTTAGAACTGACAGTTTTTATAGCTTTATAAACTGGATAAATTTTCTCGACAAAATCTATCTCGTCAATTTTAGACATTAAATTAATGTTTAAGTCGCCAAGAATTGGCCCAAAATTTTTTTTAAATTCAACCTTTTGATTTAATCCAAATGGTAACATTAAAATATCTGAAAATATTATTGCAGCATCCAAATTAAACCTGTCAATAGGCTGGAGTGTTATTTTAGAAGATAATTTATGATTAAGGCATAATTCGATAAAATTAGGATTTTCTTTTCTTATTTCTCTAAACTCAGGCAAATATCTGCCTGCTTGCCTCATTATCCAAATAGGTTTAATATTTGTTTTTTTATTTATTATAACTTCATGTAAAGGTGTCATATTAGAATTATATATATAATTATTGTATTTGTATTATGTCTTGTGAATAATGATGATTGTTTATTTTAAACATTATATTAACGTTTTAATCACATCTAGAAATTAAATAAAACTCACAAAAATGAACCTTTTTTGAACTTAATTAACATTTGTGTATTGTTTAATTGAATTTATTATTTTTGTTAATAAAACCCTCATTTTACAGAAACAAATAAACAAAAATTAAATTGAGTAATTTCTCTAAAATTATACAAATTTATTAACAATTAATACATGAGCAAAATATATCAAATATACTTAATTTCTGACTCTACAGGAGAAACTCTCGAAAGAATTTTTTTAGCATTAAAAGCTCAATTTAAAAATATCGAATATAAAATTCATTCATATTCCTTTACTAGAACAGAAAATCAAATTTTAAAAATTTTAGATGATGCTGAGGCAAATAACAATTCAATTATACTTTATACGATAGTTGATAATAATCTCGCAAAATATTTAGCAAATACTAGTGATAATAAAAAAATTCCTTGTTTTGGGGTTTTAGGAAATCTTATTTTAAATTTTTCAAAAATCCTTAATCAAAAAGCATCTCATGAACCAAGTGGACAACATATCTTAAACGATGAATATTATGATAGAATAGAAGCCATTCAATTTACTATGAATCATGATGATGGAAATTTATTAGATGAAATTGATAAATCAGACATTATATTAGTAGGTGTCAGTAGAACCAGTAAAACACCAACTTCTATCTATCTTGCAAACAAAGGCTTTAAAACATCTAATATACCGCTAGTGAACGACCTTTCGTTACCAGAAAAGCTAAAAAATAATCCACAATTCACATGTGTGGTAGGATTAAGTACTGAGCCTGAAAGACTTGCAGATTTGAGAAAAAACAGAATGACTTCTCTCAAGGAAAAAGAAAACACAAAATACACTAATCTCGATGACATTAAGGATGAAGTTATGAAGGCAAAAAAAACTTTTCAGAAATATAAGTGGCCTGTCATTGATGTTACGAGAAAATCAGTAGAAGAAACCGCAGCATCTATTATTAAGATACACGAAATATATTTAAACAATGTTAAATAGCATTATCTTAGCATCAAAGAGCAAAGTTAGAAAAGATATTTTAATTAAGAATAATATAAGTTGTGATGTTAGACCCTCAAATGTTGATGAGGATATGATTAAAGAAAGCTTGTTAAATGAAAATGCTACGCCTGAAATAATTTCAAAAAGCTTAGCAGAATTAAAGGCTAATAAAATTAGTTCTAAAGCTCACGAACAGATAGTTTTGGGCGCTGATAGTGTAATCGATTTGGAAGGGCAATTAATTTCAAAACCAAGAGACAGGCAAGAAGCATTATTAATTCTAAAAAAACTTAATGGTAAACAACATTATTTAATAAGCTCTGTATGCATATCAAAAAATGGATCAATGATTTGGAATTATACAGATAAAGCAAAACTGACGATGAAAAATTTTTCTGAAAAAGAATTGATTGAATATCTTTCAAAAATTCCTGACACAACATTATATGCTTATAATGTTTATCAAATAGAAGGTGAGGGGAGAAAATTATTCTCAGAAATAATTGGAGATGAGGACACTATAATGGGTCTTCCTATTAAAAAAATTAAGGACTACTTAGAAAAGGTTAAATGAAAAAATTTTTAGTTATTGGAAATCCAATAAGCCACTCCTTATCTCCCAAACTACATAATTACTGGATAAAACAAAACAGTATTGATGCAATCTATGAAAAGAAAAAACTAAATGATTTCGAATTAGAAAATATAATTTTGGATGTTAAAAAAAAGATAATTACTGGTGTTAATGTAACTGTACCATTTAAAAAAACAGTTATACCTTATCTAGATGAATTAAGTGAAGAAGCAAGAATAACCCAATCAGTAAATACAATATATTTAAAAGATAAACAAGTAGTTGGACATAATACTGATATCGAGGGTTTTGAAAATGCTATTAAAAAAATAAACTTTAATTTTAATAAAAAAAAAGTTTTTATTTTAGGAGCAGGCGGTGTTGTCCCCTCAATTATTTATGCTTCAATAAAAATGGGATCGTCTGAAATTATTATTAGTAACAGATCAGAGAATAAAGCTTTAGAAATCAAAAATATTTTTAATAAGACAAAATTGATTAGATGGGGTGAAATGCCGAATTTCGATGTGATAATAAATGCAACAAGTTTAGGATTGAACCAGTATGATAAAATTAATTTGGATTTTTCTAAAGTCGGCAAGAATAAATTATTTTATGATGTAATATATAATCCAACTGAAACAAATTTTTTAAAAACAGGCAAAAAATTAGGTAACAAATATGAAAACGGTAAATTAATGTTTATCTATCAAGCATTTTCAGCATTTAAGTTGTGGCATGGTGTAGAGCCTAAGATAAATGATGAATCAATTAAACTTTTAGTTCAATGATACGTATCGGTATTTTAGGTGATATTGGATCAGGAAAAAGTTTTGTTGCTAAAAACTTTGGATATCCAGTTTTTAATGCAGATTATGAAGTTTCAAAATTATACCAAAAAAATAAGAATGTTTACCGAAAATTGAAAAAAATATTACCCAAATATATTTATGAATATCCAATAAATAAAGCAAAACTTTCTAGTGCAATTCTTGCAAACAATTCAAACTTAAAAAAAATTATCAAGATAGTTCATAAAGAAATAAGAATTAAGTTGAAATCTTTTTTAAGTAAAAATAAAAAAAAAAAATTTGTTATTTTGGATATACCATTATTGCTAGAAAACAAAATAAATACAAAAAGCGATATTTTAGTTTTCGTACAGGCTAAAAAAAATAATATTCTAACAAATTTAAAAAAGAGAAAAAATTATAATGCACGAATAATAAATAAGTTTAAAAGAATTCAACTTCCGCTTGCTTATAAAAAAAAACATTCTGCATTTATAATAAAAAACAAATTTACCAAAAAATCTGTTAAAAATAGAATAGAGGAAATTTTAAAAAGTATTAAAAATGAAAGAAGTAGTCCTTGATACAGAAACAACCGGTCTATCAGCTAAAGATGGCCATAGAATTGTTGAAATTGGATGCATAGAATTAGAAGATCTAATTCCAACAAAAAATAAATTTCATTGCTATTTAAATCCTGAAAGAAAAGTTTCTGAAAAAGCGTTAGCAGTTCATGGATATACTGATGAATTTTTGTCTAAGCAAAAAAAATTTAATGAGATTGGTGAAGAATTTTTACAATTCATTGAAAATAAAAAACTTATAATACATAATGCAGAATTTGATCTCGCCCACATAAATAATGAACTTAATTTATTTGGTAAAAAAAAAATTGAAAATGAAATTATGGATACACTTATACTAGCAAGAGATAAGTTCCCTGGAGCCCCAGTAAGTCTGGATGCACTTTGTAAACGTTTTAGGATTGATAATTCCAAACGAACACATCACACAGCCTTAATTGACTGTGATTTATTGGCAAAAGTTTACATAAATCTTATTGATCAAAAAGAACCCACACTTAACTTTCAAAATACCAATCAAGAAAAAAATCGAATTTATAATAAAGAATTTAATTATTATAAGAAAATCATTAAACCTACTCCAGATGAAATAAAAAATCACAAAGAATATTTAAAAACGCATCTAAAAAAAAATTATTTTTAATTAAATCTTTGTTTGTATAATTCCTCAAAATCTACTTTCTTTTCAAATTTTATACCAGGATAACCAGAATTTCTTAATAGATCTAAGAGTGCTTTTTCTAGGTCTGGATAAATTTTAATTTGAACATCACATAGTACAATTTTTTCTAGTTCCTTCTTATCTTTTACATCCTCATCAACTTTTATTATGGTTGCATATATCATTTCAAAATGTGATTTTTTCTTACTTTGTTCTTTGTCAACAAATTTAAATGTTGTATCAACTTCAATCATTTTGTTTTTTAATGCTTTGGAATTTATATCAATAGTAAGCTGATAACTTCCAATACGCTCTCTTACAACTAAATAAGTTTCAACATCAGGAGTTTCACTTGATAAATCTTTTATAAACTTACCAAGTATTTTAAATTTTTCTGTCATTGTCTTCCTCTATATCTTCATAATCTCCATCAATATAATTATTTTCTTTATTTTTTTTAGGTTTAAATTTTTTAGCAAGTTTATTAAAGATTATTTTTCTACTGATTGGAAATATTAGTAAGAAACCTAATGCATCTGTTGCAAATCCAGGTATTATTAAGAGTAAAGCTGCAAATGCGATAGCTGCACCTGAAATTACTTCATAAGCTGGAGTTTCATTTCTGCTTAGCTGAGCAAAACCTGACTTAAGAGTATTTAGACCCTCGTATTTAGCGTAATAAACTCCAATAATAGCAGTTGTGAAAATTAAAAGAATAGTACTGATTGCACCTATTTGCGAACCAATTTTTATCAAAAGATAGATTTCGACAACTGGGACTAAAATAATAGCTAATAAAATTGGGTTCATTTGTCCTTAATCTAAATTGCTGGTTGAAATTAATCAACATAGTAATTACTATCCAATCATGAATTATAGTTTTGAATACATCGATATAATCTTGTTAGCAATGATTGCTGGGTTTATTTTTTTAAGATTAAGAGGAATCTTAGGTAAAAGAACTGGTTTCGAAGGCAAAACTCCAGCTCAATTCAAAGAGGTACTAAAAAATATTAAAGTAGAACAACCATTAAAATCAAATGATACATTTGATACAGCTGCACAAGAAGAATTTTTAAAAGGTGCAAAAATTGCATACGAAACTATCATCACTGATTTTAGTGATAACGATAATAAAATTACTACATGCAGACCATTGTTAAATGGCCAGATATATTCTCAATTTAACGAAGCACTTAAACAAAGAAGCTCAAGAGGCCATTTTGCCGAAATTACTTTTATAGGAATTAACTCTGCAGAGATCAAAGAACATAAAAAAATTGGTAATATTTTAAACGTTACAGTCGATTTTATTGCTGAGGTAATAACTTGTATAAGAGATAAAGAAAAAAAAATTGTCTCTGGAGATCCAGAAAAAATTAAAAAAATTTATGATACATGGGTGTTCTCAAGAGATACAACCTCTGCAAATCCTAATTGGCAGTTGGTGAATACATTAACTTAATTGAGTAACGATATTTCAGAAAAAGACAAAAGGGACTGGGAAGCCTTTATTTCTAGTGATGAAAAGCTTCCTAACAAAGACTTCAAATCTTCGAAACAAAAGTTTTTTAAGGTAAAGTCAATAGATCTTCATGGCTATACTCTTGAGGAAGCAAATAAGACAATTGAGAATTTTATATATCAATCTTACAGGGAAAAAATAAATAAGTTAGTTGTGGTTACAGGTAAAGGACTACATTCACAAAATGAGAAAGATCCTTATGTATCTAAAAATTTAAGCATATTGAAATATTCAGTTCCAGAATTTATAGAAAATAATAAAGGATTAATGAGTATTATTAACGAAATTAAAAATGCAAGTATTGAAGATGGAGGAAATGGTGCTTTTTATATTTTTTTAAAAAAAAATAAAGTTATAAAATAAATTTTGAAAGATCAGTATCTTTAACTAAACTATCTAGGTTTTTATTAATATAATCTTTGTTGATTATAATTTTTTCACCTGCACGATCAGTGGCGGTGAAACTAATCTCATCTAAAATTTTTTCGATTATTGTATGTAATCTTCTTGCACCAATATTTTCTACAGTTGTATTCACTTCTGAGGCAATGTTTGCAATGGTATCAATTCCATCATCTGAAAACTCGAGATCTACATTCTCAGTTTTTAATAAAGCTACGTATTGTTTGATTAAACTAAAATCTGGCTCTCTTAAAATTCTTTTGAAATCCTCACTAGTTAATGCTTCTAACTCTACTCTAATGGGTAGTCTTCCCTGAAGTTCTGGAAGAAGATCTGATGGCTTAGCTAGCTGAAAAGCACCTGAAGCGATAAATAAAATATGATCAGTTTTAATCGGTCCGTGCTTGGTATTTACAGTTGTTCCTTCAATTAGAGGTAACAAATCTCTTTGAACACCCTCTCGAGACACATCACCGCCAACTCTATCTGTTCTTGCTGAAATTTTGTCTATTTCATCTAAAAAAACTATTCCATTGTTTTCAGTTGAAAGTTTAGCAGCCTTTACAATTTTATCTTGTTCAATTAATTTATCTGACTCGTCGTTGATTAAAATTTCGTGAGACTCTTTCACTGATATTCTCTTTTTCTTTTCTTTATTGCCCATGGATTTACCAATCATTTCACTAATATTGATCATTCCAACATTAGCACCTGGCATTCCAGGAATTTCAAATGATGCTCCCGATCCACTATCACTGACAGAAATTTCGATCTCATTGTCGTCTAAATCGCCATTTCTTAGTCTTTTCCTAAAACTTTCTCTTGTAGCTAAACTCGCTTTTTTACCTACCAATGCATCTAAAACTTTTTCTTCCGCTGCTTTTTGAGCTTGAGCAAAAACTTCTTTTCTTTTTTTTACTTTTTCCATTGCAATAGCAATTTCAATTAAATCTCGAACAATTTGTTCTACATCTCTTCCAACATAACCAACTTCAGTAAATCTAGTTGCCTCAACTTTAACAAAAGGTGCCTCAGCTAGTTTTGACAATCTTCTTGAAATCTCAGTTTTTCCAACACCTGTTGGGCCAATCATTAAAATGTTTTTTGGTAAAACTTCATTTTTCATTTCACCTTTTAGCGCTTGTCTTCGCCATCTATTTCTTAATGCAACTGCTACAGCTTTTTTAGCTTTATTTTGACCAACAACGAACCTGTCAAGTTCAGAGACTATTTCTCTTGGAGAGAGAGAACTAACTAAAGATGCTTTTTCTTTTTTATTTTGTTCTTTGGGATGTAAGGGCGTAACGTTAGAATTATCCATTATATTTTTTCAACCTTAACATTATTATTTGTAAATACGCATATATCAGCTGCAACCTTAATTGCTTTTTTTGCAACTTCTTCCGCAGACATTTCACCTTCTATTAAAACTTTTCCTGCAGCTAATGCATAATTTCCACCTGAGCCAATTCCAATTACATCGCCTTCAGGCTCTAAAACATCTCCTGTTCCTGAAATTATATAACTATTACTCATATCACCAACAGCCATCAGTGCCTCCAGTCTTCTCAAATATTTGTCTGTTCGCCAGTCTTTTGCCAACTCAACAGCAGCTCTGGATAAATTACCCGCATGTTTTTCAAGCTTACCTTCTAATCTTTCAAATAAAGTTAACGCATCCGCAGTTGATCCTGCAAATCCAGCAACAACATCTCTTTTTTCGATTTTTCTAACTTTAGAAGCAGTGCTTTTTACAACTGTATTTCCCATACTAACTTGTCCATCACCAGCAACTACTACTTCATTATTTTTTCTAACTAGTACAATTGTTGTCATAATCAATAAATGGTAACTATTTTTGATACTTCAAGTAGCCATACTAACGTTGATATAGTGCAATTATGCTTGTATACCTCTAAAACATATGGCTAGAAAAGGAAAAGTGTCTCGTAAAACAAAAGAAACCAGCATCAGTGTTGAAGTTAACATTGATGGTAAGGGTCAGTACAAAATTGATACTGGAATTGGTTTTTTAGATCATATGCTAGAGCAATTATCAAAACACTCACTTATTGATTTAAAAGTAAAAGCCAAAGGAGATACACACATTGATCTTCATCACACTACTGAAGATACAGGTATTGCAATTGGTGAAGCTTTGAAAAAAGCTGCTAAAAAATTTGTTGGTATCAAACGTTATGCTCATAGGGTTATTCCAATGGACGAAACTTTAACCAGAGTAGCAATTGATGTGTCAAACAGACCTTATTTGATTTGGAAAGTTAAATTAAAAGTTGAGAAACTTGGAGAAATGGATACTGAATTATTTAAAGAATGGTTNCAAGCTTTTTCACAATCTGCGGGTATTACTTTGCACGTTGAAAATATTTATGGGGACAACAGTCACCACATTATTGAGTCTTGTTATAAGGGTTTAGCAAGATCTTTAAGAGATGCTTTAGAGATGGATCCTAGAAATAAAAAAAGTATCCCATCAACTAAAGGCTCATTATAAGTTTAATGAATGTCACAATTGTTGATTATAACTCTGGCAATATAAGCTCAGTAATAAATTCCTTTAAGGAGGTTGCTAAAAATAAGGTAAATATAGAGGTAACTGCAGATTTAAATAAAATTAAATCTTCAGATAAAGTTGTTTTACCAGGGCAGGGTTCGTTTAAAAGTTGTGTTGATGCTCTAAACAATATCAGTGGTTTAGTTGATACATTAAATGATTTTGCGATAAATGATAAAAAACCACTCCTTGGGATTTGTGTTGGATTGCAAATGTTTGCAGACGTTGGTTATGAAGAAATAGAAACCAAAGGTTTAGGCTGGATATCAGGCAAGGTATTAAAAATAGATAATCAAAATGGAAAATATAAACTTCCCCATATTGGTTGGAATCAAATAAATATTTTGAAAGACAGCAAGATTTTTAAAGACATCGAAAATAATTCTCATATGTATTTCGTACACAGTTATGAACTTGTCCCAAATGATAAAAATGTAGTGTCAGCAACTACAGACTATTCATCTAAAATTGTTTGCTCTGTTGAAAAAGAAAACATTTTTGGAACCCAGTTTCACCCAGAAAAGAGTGACAAAACTGGACTTAAAATAATTGATAACTTTATTAATTTATAAACAAAAATAATGAAGATTTTTCCTGCAATAGATATTAAAGATAAAAAATGTGTGAGGTTAATCAAAGGAGACTTTGAAAACAAAACTGAATATGAAATTTCCCCGATTGAACAAGCTGGAAAATATAAAGATCATGGTTTTAAAAATTTACATATTGTTGATTTAGATGGAGCTTTAACTGGTGAGACAGTAAATTTAGATATTATCCAAGAAATGGTTAAGAAATTTGATTTAAAAATTGAGGTTGGGGGTGGAGTTAGAAGTATTGATAGTATTCTCAAATATATTGATATTGGTGTTGAAAAAGTAATTTTAGGTAGCGCAGCTATAAAAGACAAAAACTTTTTAAAACAAGCTTGTGAAAAATTTCCAAATAAAATTGCCTTAGGTTTAGATGCTAAAGATGGATATTTATCTGTGTCTGGCTGGAAAGAAAATTCTAATCAATTAACTTTGAATTTTTTAAAAGAAGTAAATGATTTTGGTGTTAGTAGATTGATTTATACGGACATTAATCAAGATGGAATGAAACAAGGACCAAATTTTGAGGAAACTACTAAGGTTGCTAATACTTCAAATTGTCCAGTTATAATATCTGGTGGGGTTTCTTCGATTGATGATATTAAAAAAGCTAAAGAATTAAATAACAAAAATATTGAAGGTATTATAGTTGGAAAAGCTATATACGATGGTGATATAAATTTAAATGAACTAGTTAAGGAAATAAATGCTTAAAAACAGAATAATACCATGCTTAGATGTTAAAAATGGTCGTGTTGTGAAGGGTATTAATTTTGTAGACTTAAAGGATGCAGGAGATCCAGTAGAGCAAGCTAAAATTTATTCTGATGGTGGTGCAGATGAAATTTGCTTTTTAGATATCACTGCTTCAAATGAAAATAGAGATACTATTTATGAAGTTGTAGAGAAAACTTC
>FUFK010038894.1_pt1 | contig 31686 bp, 34 predicted proteins | sample 1021851 | NCBI WGS metagenome assembly FUFK01 (sample SAMEA51879418, study PRJEB19060) | metagenome | reverse complement strand
TCGATTACTTAAATTTTAGAAAAATTTATGATTGGGAAATGAAAACAAAAAACTTAGATGCATGGCATAAAAAAGTTAGTGATTCTTTGCCTGGTTATAAAGAAACCTATCCAAAAGATCCTTCTTAATTTGGTAGAACAAGCACGGCCCTAAAATCATTAACATTGGTCAATGTTGGTCCGGTATAAATTAGATCTTTAGTTTTTTCAAAAAAACTAAATGCGTCATTATTATTTATATATGTTTTAATGTTTAAATTAAGTTTTTTAGATTTTAAAAATGTTTCATAAGAAAAAAAAGCACCTGCATTATCTTCACTTCCATCTATTCCATCCGTATCTATTGAAAGTCCTAGTATATTTTTATTTCCTTTTAAAGTATTAACCATAGACAGGGCAAACTCTGAATTTCTTCCACCTTTCCCTAGACCATTTACCTTTACTGTAGTTTCACCACCAGAAAGGAGTAATATAGGTTTTTCTAAGGAAATATTTTTATAGCGTTTTTCTTTTTTTATTTTAAGCGCAAGATTTGCCATTCGTTCACCTTCCTTTGAAGCATCACCCTCTAGTTTATCAGAGAGGATAATAGGTAAAAAACCTATTTTTTTTGCTAAATTTGATGCTGCTTTAAGTGCTTTCATTGGAGATGCTATTAAATGAAAATTTTCGTTTATACCCTTGGGCAGGAGATTAGTTTTTATGATAGATAAAATTTCTTTTGAAATTTCTATTTGATAATTATCTAAAATTTCAAATAACTTGTTAGGGTCATTATTAGAATATATTGTTGGCCCAGATCCAATAAAACTTGGATCGTCTCCAGGAATATCAGAAATTCCATAAGTAATACAATTAGATGGTTTTATTAATTCTAATAATCTTCCTCCTTTAACTGCAGAAATAGATTGTCTAACAATATTCATTTCATCAATAGATGCTCCAGATTTTAAAAGTTCATTATTAATTTTTTGTTTCTCATCAAAATTTATTCCATCAAGAGGAGAGCATAATAAAGCAGATGCTCCACCTGAGATAAGGAAAATGACTAAATCATCTTTAGATGTGTTTTTTGCAATTTGTATTATTTTTTTTGTAGCATTATAGCCATTTAAATCAGGGATTGGGTGTGATGCTTCCACTACTTTAATTTTTTTTGTTTTAACAAAATGGTCATATCTAGTTACAACAAAACCCTCTAATTCAAATGGACATTCATCTTCAAAAGCTTTTGCCATACTTCCTGCTGCTTTACCAGCGCCTAAGACATAAATGTTACCTTTTGGCTTTTCTAATAATTTTGGAAATTTATTATCGGGTTTAGATGAGTTGATTGCCTCTTTCATAATAAGAAATAATTGTTGTTTATTATTTTTAATCATAAAAAAATTGTATTAACCTTGAACTGATTTATTATTTTAATTTAATCGTAGTAAGGGGAATTTATATGTCAATTATTGAAGGACAAAAGATTAATAATACTTTTTTTATTTCTATAAATAATCCTAAATCAAAAAACTCGATGGTTCTTGGCTTTCACCCCCAGTTACAAAGCAAAATTGATGAAGCTGAAAATTCAAAAGATATAAATTCTATAATAATTTTTGGTGAAGGTGGGTTCTTTTGTGCTGGAGGAGATCTTAATAGTCTAAAAACCAGAAGAGATATGACAGTACCTGAGAGATTAGAAACTCTTGAACAATTAAACGGAACAATAAAAAAAATTAAAGAGTGTTCCAAACCTACAATTGCAGCAGTTGAAGGTGGGGCAGCAGGTGCAGGTGTTTCTCTTGCAATGGCATGTGACTTTTTGATTATGTCAGATAAGAGTTTTTTATCTCTTGCTTATGTAAAAATTGGGCTTACTCCAGATGGTGGGGTTACAAAACTTTTAGCTGAAGTTTTGCCAAAACAAATTTTGTCAGAAATGGCACTAATTGGAGATCGAATTTTTGCAAAAAAATTATTTGATCTAGGTTTTTTAAATTTAATTTCAGATGCAGGTGAAGTTAAATCAGATGCTTTAAAGTTTTCTGAAAAATTTAAAAACTTACCTCAAAATGCAATGTTTAGAATAAAAAAATTAATTCATCATTCTTATGATAATAATTTTGACGAACAAATGAAATTAGAAGCGAATTTAATGGCAGATTCTCAAGGAGATAAAGAAAGCATGGAGGGTATAGATGCTTTTCTAGAAAAAAGAGATCCTAATTTTTCAAAATTTAGATCGTAAATTTGGCATTTTATTTGCTCTAGTTATGAATGGTATTAATAAAAAATCTATTTTTCATTCTAATATTACTATTTTCTAAATCTGCCTTTTCAAAACTAAATTATTCTGACACTTGTCAAAAAGAGATAAATATTATTGAAAAGCAAATTGATATTCCAAAAGGTTTATTAACCGCAATTGGAAAAACCGAATCTGGAAGATTTAAAAATGATAAGACTGTTGTGATTTGGCCTTGGACAATAAATACAGGTAAAAAAAGTTTATTTTTTGATAATAAAATACAAATGAAAAACTTTGTTATAAATGAAATAAAAAAAGAAAACTATAATTTAGATGTTGGCTGTATGCAGATAAATTTAAAATGGCATGGATCAAAATTTAAAAATATATTGGATGTATTGGACCCAATGGTAAATGTTTCTTACGCAACTTCATTTTTATATGAATTGCATTCTAATTTTGGCAATTGGGATGAGGCTATAAAAAGATATCATTCATCTAAACCCAAAAAAAATTTAAAATATCATCAAAAAGTTTTAGCAAACTGGAATTTAAAAATAATAAAACACAAGTAGAANTTAAAGTTGCTAAACTAGATAATTTAGAAACTCACATTAAAAATTTTCAACCTAGATTATACGAAAATATAAAAAAAATTATGTACTTTAGAAATATTTTTATGCAACAATCTGATAATTAAATTAATAATTAATTCAGAAACAGATGATGGTGTAAATATGGATGTATATAATTCTTTAATTTCAAGAAGATCAGTAAGGCGTTTTCTTTCAAAAGAAGTGGATCAAAGTAAAATAAAAAAGGTTTTAGAAGGTGCTGCCTTTGCACCAAGTGGCCATAATATTCAACCTTGGCATGTATATGTTGTAACTGGTGATAAAAAGAAAAAGATAACGGATGAAATTATAAACTCAATTGAAAATGGCGAAGCAAAAAATTTTAAGCAAGAATTTGATTATTATCCAACTGAGTGGTACGAACCATACATTTCAAGGAGAAGAGCTGTAGGTTTCGAACTCTATAAATTACTTGGCATAGCGAAAGATGATTACGATGCTAGAAATAAACAAATGCAGGAGAATTTCCATTTTTTTGGTGCGCCTGTAGGGATGTTTATAACCATGGATAGAAGGCTTGCAGAGGGCACTTTTATTGATTTGGGAATGTTTATACAAAGTATTTTGGTAGGTGCTAGAGGAGAAGGATTACATACTTGTGGTCAAGTAGCTTTTACAAAGTTTCATACTATACTAAGCAAAGAATTAGAATTTGATGAAAATGAAATGCTGGTGTGTGGTGTATCAATGGGCTATGAAGATGAGGATGCACCAGAAAATAAATTGAGAGTTGAAAAGTTAAAACATGATCAGTTCTCAACATTTATCGATTAGTTTTTATGAAATTATTTAATATTGAGGCATCAAGAAATTTAACGTTGCCAGATATGTACATTAATATTGGTCATTTCCTTGATCATTTTATGATGTTGATATTTGCTAAAGCTGCATTTGATGCGGGTCGTCATTTTGGTCTTAGTTATGATGAAATAATTATTTATGGAACTTTAGGTTTGTTTCTATTTGGAGCTGCTGCCCCATTAGCCGGGTGGTTGGCAGACAAATATTCAAGATCGTTGATAATAATTATTTATCCTTTTGGCGTATCATTAGGTGCATTTTTATGTTTTTTATCTTCTTCTCCAATTATGCTAGGTTTTTCAATCGGTGTAATTGGTTTTTTTGCCGCTATTTTTCATCCAGTTGGTATTGCGATGTTGATAAGAGATTCAAATAAGGTTGGTATTAGGTTAGGAGTTAATGGTGTTTGGGGTAATATGGGAGTTGCTGCTGCTCCAGTTTTAACTGGCTTTATAATTTTAAATTCAAATTGGCAATTAAGCTTTTTAGTTCCTTCACTAATTTGTTTAATATTTGGGATTGCTCAATTAAGAGGTTTTAAAGAAATTGATATTAAAGAAGAAAAAACTAAACAAAAAATATCAAATGGTCTTGTTGAAGGATGGAAAATTGTTCTACTTTCTCTTACCATGACTACATTAGCTGGTGGGTTCATATTTGGTTCATTAACTTTTTTGATACCACGAATATTTGAAGTAAATTTGTCAGGAATTTCTGTTGATATTGCAATAACAGGTTTATTGGCAGGAATTGTTTATGCTATTGCTTCATTATCTCAAGTTGGTGTAGGGTATTTAATTGATAGATATTCGCCTAAAATAATTTTAGGTTTTGTTGGAATAGGGCAGTTTTTTTTAATTTATTTATCAAGTTTATATATCGATTATGCTTTATTTTTTGTAATGTTAATGGCAATGTTTTTTGTTTTTGGTCAAGTTCCAATTACTGACGCAATTCTTGTAAGATATGTTGATGATCAGTGGAGAGCAAGAATACTATCAGTAAAATTTTTAATAAATCTTTGCGCTGGCGCTTCTGTTTTACCTTTAGTTTCATTGTTTCTAGGTTATGGATATACTTTTAGTGATTTATTAACAATATTGTCTTGTTTAGCTATTTTTGTTGTTATTTCAGCTTATATGTTACCTAAAATAAAAGATAATAAGCCTGAATTAAAAATAGCTTAGTTAAAGAGAATTAATTATTTAAACTAAACCATTCAACTTTATTAGAATCAGAAATTTTTTTTGCATATCCTGTTTTTACTAGATTTATGAGGTGTGATCTAGCTTCACCAATGGCGAAATGCATTTGTTCGTTTCCTATTTTTCTATCAAAAATTAAACTTAAAGAGTCATAAACAGTAATATTTCTTTTTAATAATTCATTTTTTAAAATATCTAATCTTTGATTATGATGATTTATAAGTTCTACGGCTCTGCTGTCTCCGTCTTTAAAAGGCCAATCATGACAAGGGAATACTTCAACTTCAGAGTTAATGGTTTTAATGTCATTTAAATAGTTTAAATATCCCCCCAATCTATCATCAAAAGGATCAAAAAAATTGTCTGAAACATTTGGTGATATTCTAGGAAGTAAGAAATCTCCAGCCAGATATAAACTTCTCTTTTTGTCTGTCAACGAAATGTGTTCAGGTGAATGACCTACATCTGTCCTAACTTTCCACATGCCCTCATTTGATTCAATTTCAAAACCTTCAGATATTATTTTAAAATCTGGTAAGTTAAAAACTTTGTTTTTATATAATCTTGTGGCTCCTAACATTTCTTGTTTTTGTTCCCTTGGAATTCCTGATCTTTGAAAGATGTTATCAAACATAATTGAATAGTCTTCATCAGGCATGACTAACAACTTTTTTGCCACTTCTAATTCTTTAGATGATGTAAATGCTGGAACATTTAATTTTTTTTGAAGCCAACCTGCCATGCCAATATGATCTGGATGATAGTGAGTAATAAGTAATGAATGAATTTTTTCTGATTTTAATGGTCCATTGAGTATCTTTTCCCACATTTCAATTGAGTGATCAGATCTCAGTCCACTATCAATCAATATCCATCCATTTTTTGTGTTTAAAAAAAATAGATTTACATGATTTAAACGAAATGGAAGTTCGAATTGCGTCCAATATAGGTCTTTCCTAAGTTCATTAAATTCGCCATGCTTTGGTATTTCATAATTTAGTTTTGTCAATTTAAGCCTCTTAGTTCGTTAAACCTTGTCTTTTTAATAATTCTGGGATTTTATTTTTAAAAGGGAAAAAACCTTTTTTAGCAAATGGAAAAGCTAACCTATCCCATTCCCTTAAATAAAAAAATACATTAACATTATTATTTGTAAATTTATTTAATAGACTTTTTCTATTCAACAAACATTTACCTTCAGTCTCATAAGGAATTATCAAATTTTTTATTTTAAATTTTGTTATCCAATTAATCAATGCCTCATCACTTACTGCATATGAAATGTGAGTATTATTATTTATAATTTCTTCACATAAGTTATTTTCAAAGTTTTTNATNAGNTCGCTTTGATTAATTAATGAATTATCACAGTTAAAAAGGCATGTTTTAAAATTAATATCTTTTTTTAACAAAGAATCTAAAGAAAAATCATTTTTGTTAATGATTAATCCAATATCCTCTAAATTACTAAAGGAAATTTTTTCAAATTCTTTATTAATAATTTGTTGATTTAAGCTTGATTGACTTTCAAGGGGAGAAGCTGTTTCATTTAATTCATTAACAGGGTTAAATTTATAGTTTGTAAACTTATAAATATTATCTGCACGTGCAATGTAATTTTTTCCAATAGTTTGTAATCCTGCCACCCATCTCCAACTCAATGTATTTACAGCAGGGCACCAATCGAGTAAATTTTTTTGAAAAAAAATCGCGCCATCAATCCAATCTTTTTTTAGTGTAAAGATCCATATGCTTGCATACCACATACGTGCATGATTGTGTAAATAGCCAGTTTCAATTAATTCTTGTGTCCAATAATCAAAACATTTTATGCCTGTCTTTTTAGGAGATTCTATATCTTGTATTTTTTTTTCATATTCATTCCAGATTATTGGATGAAGTTCAAGCCATCCTCTCCAATAGGTTCTCCAAAAAATTTCTTGAACAAATTTTTCTATTTTATTTGGTTTAAACTTTTGAAACGCAATATCCAAAATATCTGTTTCTGACATTAACCTTCTACCTATATATGGTGAAAGAGTGGATACATTTGTATGAGGTGAACCCAAATCAAAATTTCGTTTAGAACTATAATCAATTAAATTTTTATTAATAAATTTATCAAATTTTTCTTTTATTTCTGAAGTTTTTGTAGGAAATTGTGAGCTCATGAATTATACACATACTTAATAAATAGAAAAAAGTATAGAAAATTAAAATTTGATTAAAAGGGTATTTTTATGAATAGTCCATTAAAAGGTTTGAGAGTATTAGATTTAACAAGAGTTTTAGCTGGCCCTTATTGTACACAAATGCTAGGAGATCTAGGAGCTGAAATTATAAAAGTCGAAAGACCAGGCGCCGGTGATGATACCAGAGGTTTTGCACCACCTTATTTAAAAGATGATAATGGAAATGAGACTGACCTAAGTGCTTATTATTGTGGTGCTAATAGAAATAAAAGATCTATTACAATAAATTTAAGTGAAAAAGAAGGCCAAGATATTATTCGTAAACTTCTTAAAAATTCTGATATTCTAGTTGAAAATTTTAAAACAGGAACTTTAGCTAAATATGGTTTGTCTTATGATGATCTTAAAAATGAATTTCCAAGACTAATATTTTGTTCAATAACTGGTTTTGGTCAAACTGGACCATATGCTTCAAGACCTGGTTATGATGGTCTTATTCAGGCAATGGGCGGAGTTATGGCTCTAACAGGTGAACCTAATGGTGAACCAATGAAAGTAGGGGTTCCAATTGGTGATTTAATGGCTGGCATGTTTGCTTCTGTAGGTGTTTTAGCTGCTGTTAGGCATCAAACTGAAACAGGAAAAGGACAATTCATTGATATTGGTATGTTAGATACACATGTAGCTTGGTTAGCTAACCAAGGTATGAATTATCTTTCAACAGATGAAAATCCTGAAAGATTAGGAAATCAACACCCTAACATTGTTCCTTATCAAGTCATGCCAACTTCTGATGGCTACATTGTATTATCAATTGGAAATGATCCAACATTTGAACGTTTTTGCGAATTAGCTGGCGAAACCAAATTACTTGAAGATGATCGTTTTAAAACAAATGCATCAAGGGTATCAAATAGAGAACATGTTACTAAAGTACTGAACGAAGTTACAAAACGAAAAACTTCTAATGAATGGTTAAGTGAACTAGAAAAAGCAAAAATTGGTTGTGGTCCTATAAACAATCTTTCAGATGTTTTTAATGATCCACACGTGATATCTAGAAAAATGGTTATGGAAATGGAGCACTCTAAAACTGGAGAAAAACCATTAAAATTAATTTCAAATCCTATAAAAATGAATGAAACACCTGTTTCGTATAGATATGCACCTCCGCTCCTTGGAGAACATACTAATGAAATTTTAAAAACCGAATTAAACCTTAACGAAGATCAAATTAAGTCACTTAAAGACAAAAACATTATTTAATATAAATAAATTCAATGATTAATTCAGTTAAACCCAATTTAATAGTTTCTGATTCTAGAGGCGCATGGTTTAGGGCAACAATATTATTTATTCTTGCTCTAATAGGTACAGTAGGAATGTGGTCAGTTGTAGTTTTTATTCCTGATATAGAAAAAGAATTTGGTCTAGATAGGGGAACTTCAAGTTTGTTATACGCCTTTACTATGATTGGTTTTGGTTTTGGTACTGTCATAATTGGCAAATTTTACGATAAGTTTGGTATTAAAAAGCCAATTTTGTTAGCCACATTTGTCCTAATTACATCTTATTATTTTTATTCTATTTTTCCATTTTATTGGCAGTTTCTAATTCTACAATTTTTTATGGGTTTTGCGGCATCGGCTTTTTTTGGTCCTGCTATGGCAGATATATCAAATTTTTTTAATAAACAAAGAGGTTTTGCTCTATCCATAGTTGCTAGTGCTAATTATGTAGCAGGAGCAACATGGCCGTTATTAATTGGTTATTTTTTAACATTCATTGACTGGAGAGCTGCACATTTTTGGATATCAATATGCTTATTTATTATGATACCACTTATACTTTTATTAAAAAATGCTTCAGTAGATGAAAGTAAATCTCATGATATGAAGCAAAGGTATAAAGATATAAGGCTAGATCTTTCAAACAATCAAATACAAGTATTGTTAATGCTTGCAGGTATATGTTGTTGTGTTGCTATGGCTATGCCACAAGTTCATATGGTCGCTTTGTGTGTGGATAATGGTTTTGGCCTTCAAGTTGGCACGGAAATTTTAGCTGTCATGCTCTATAGTGGTATGATAAGTAGAATTGTCTTTGGAATGATTTCTGACAGAATTGGACCTGTTTTAACATTATTATTAGGCTCATTTTTACAAATGGTTTCGTTAACATTTTTCTTGCCGTTTTCGTCTGAAATTTCTTTATATCTTGTTTCTTTAATGTTTGGATTATCTCAAGGTGGAATTGTTCCTGCTTATGCAATAATCATTAGAAAATATTTGCCAATCAAGGAAGCAGGATTAAGAGTTGGACTTGTTATAGGTGCTACAATTGTAGGAATGTCATTAGGAGGATGGATGTCTGGAGAAATTTTTGACATTACAGCATCATATTATTTTGCATTTATGAATGGTATAATTTGGAATTTATTTAATTTGATCATTGTTATATATATCATTTATAAGTCAGACTTCTGGCAGAATAGAAAGGCAATTTCAATTGGATAAAAGTATAAAAAAATCAAAAGATATTGTTAAAAATATTTTTGAAATTACTTACGAACTCTTTCGTATAATGATACCTACTTTAATAATTGTCAAAATTTTACAAGAACTTGGGTTTGTTGATATTTTAAATAATTTATTATCACCTTTAATGTTCTTAGTAGGGTTGCCTGAAGAAATTGGTATAGTTGTTACAACAACAATTCTTACAAGCCCTTATACAGGTCTAGCAGTTTTGGCAGGTTTGCCACTAGAAAATGGTTTAACTAGTGCTCAGGCAAGTGTTTTAGGATTATTAATATTATTTGCTCATTCATTACCTATAGAAGCATTAATATGCAGAAGAGCAGGCGTCAGAATTAGAGCAACTATATTTGTGCGGTTAATTTTAGGATTTCTTTTTTGTGTTATGTTACATCAATTTTTAAATGCTACAAATTTATTAAGTTCTCAAGCAACTATAATTATTCCATTTTCTGAGCCTTCACCTATTTTGTTAGATTGGGTGTTTAATCAAATTAAAACCCTTTTCATTATATTTATAATAATAGTCTTGATTGTCATCCTAATAGAAATTTTTAAATATATTGGCATCCAAAGGCTTATAGAATTATCACTAAAACCATTCCTTAATTTAATTGGAGTTGGAGAAAGAGCATCAACCATTGCTGTAGTTGGAGTTACTCTTGGTATTGGTTTTGGAGGAGGTCTTTTAATTCAAGAAGTTAAATCCGGTAAAATAAAATATAAAGATGTGTTCGGCGTTATTACGCTAATTGGAATGTTGCACAGTGTAATAGAAGATACTGGATTAGTAAGTTTAATGGGCGCAAACATATTTATCACATTATTATTAAGATGTATTTTGACTCTTTTATGTGTTTACTTGATTTTAAAAATATTTTCTAATTATTCTGAAGATTTTTGGAAGAAATATTTAGTAAATGAAAATATTCCAAAGCAAAGTTATGGTAATATTTCTTGATTATTCCAATCAAAAATTTTCCCNCTATCATTCTTAGTTTTTGTTTCAATAACATTGTAAAGATAATCAGCTGAAGTTTCAGGACTGAAATAATTTTTATTTTTATTTTTAAAAGGATCTGAAAGTTTTGAGGTGACTGTTCCAGGATGTAAACCAAAAATTATACTATTTTTATTTGTTCTATTTATTTCAATTGAAAAATTCTTAATGATCATATTTAAAGCTGATTTAGATGCTCTATATGAATACCAACCACCTAGAAAGTTATCGCTGATACTTCCAACTCTTGCAGATAGAGATGCGAATTTAGAAANTCTATTTTTATTCAATTTTGGAAGGAAATATTTTCCAATTAATAAAGTTGGCAGGGTATTAGCAGAAATCATATTATTAAATTTTTCTACGTTTANGTCTTTTATGGATTTCTCTGGATTTAAAAGTGCTCCAATTGAAATTAAAATAATATCAAATGAAAAATTTATTTCACTTGATATGGTAGATAAATTTTCTTCGTCTAGATAATCTAAANTAAAGCAGTNAGCCTTTTCGTGTTTGACTTNNGTTATTTGCCTAGAAAAACAATATACTTTTTCNACATTTTCTTGCTGNATATANTTTCTACAAAGGGCAGACCCAATTGCACCAGAACTCCCAAAAATTGCTATTTTTAATTGATCCATCTTTAAATGATATAGTTAATCTACTAAATCATATAATTTTTTTTTAAACAACGTATAATATATTTATGGAAAATAAATTACATTTTGTATTAATTCATGGAGCATGGCATGGAAGTTGGGCTTGGAAGAATGTTAGTTCAAAGTTGTCTGAGAAAAATTTTAAAGTTTCATGTCCTAATTTGACTGGATTAGGCGAAAGAAAGCATTTGATTTCTAATCAAATTACAATTGATACATTTATTAAAGATGTTGAAAACCATATTATTTATCAAAATTTAGAAAATTTGGTTTTAGTAGGTCATAGTTTCGCAGGAAGTATCCTTTCTGGTTTGGCTGATAGACTTAAAGATAAGATTAAACTTTTAATTTATTTTGATAGTATTATTTTATTAAATGGAGAAGCTCATTTTGATACTTTGCCAAAAGAAATAGTTAAAAAAAGAATTCAACTTTCAGAAAAATTTGATAATGGGATTTCTATACCAGAACCTAGTGCTGAAAGTTTTGGGATTTTTGATATTAAGCAATCTTTATTTCTCAAAGATAAATTGACGCCAATGCCATTAAGTTCTTTTCAATCAAAATTAAGTTTAAAAAATAAAATTGGAAATGGTTTACCACTTTGTTATATAAGATGCAAAAATCCTTTATATGAGCCATTAGAGTTATCAAGAAAAAGGGTGGAAGATTTTGGATGGCCAGTCTATGATTTAAATGCAGGTCATGATGGTATGATAAGTCATCCGCACGATACTATTAATTTATTTTATAAGATTTTAGCAGAACAATTAAAATAGGGGGTTTTTAAATGGGAAATATAATTGGATGGGGGCACAATAAATTTGGTAGAAATGACACGCAATCTACCGAAGATATGATTGCAGAAGTAGTTTCTGAGGCTATATCTCATGCACAAGTAGATCCAAAAGACATTGATAATATTGTTGTAGGCACTTTTAATAATGGTTTTCAAAAGCAGGATTTTCATGGTGCTCTACCGGCAATTAATTGCGAAGTTTTAAAGCATGTACCATCACTTAGGGTTGAAAATGCATGTGCAACAGGTTCAGCTGCAATTCATACTGCGTTAAATAGTATTGAAGCCAAAAGATCAAAGTTAAATTTAGTTGTTGGTGTAGAGAAAATGACTGATAGATCTACAAAAGAAGCAGGTGATATATTACTTGGAGCTAGTTACAGAAAAGAAGAAGATAAAATAGATGGTGGTTTTGCAGGTGTTTTTGCACAAATAACTGATACTTATTTTCAAAGATATGGAGATCAAACTAAATATCTGTCAAAGATTGCAGCAAAAAATCATAAAAATGGTGCTGTGAATCCATACGCACATATGCAAGTAGATTTAGGTTTTGATTTTTGTAATAAAGTGTCAGAAAAAAATCCTTTGGTTGCACCACCTTTAAAGAGAAGTGATTGTTCAATGATTTCAGATGGAGCAGCAGCACTTATAATAGCAGATGACGAGTTAGCTTTAGAAGCTGAAAAAGCAATTAGTTTTAAGGCCAGAGTTCAAATGAATGATTTAATGCCAATGAGTAAAAGAGATAAAACTGAATTTCGTGGAGCTTCACTTTCCTGGAAGAAAGCTTTGTCGGATGCTCAAGTAAATCTAATGGACCTTTCTTTTGTTGAGACACACGATTGTTTTACAATTGCAGAACTAATTGAATATGAAGCAATGGGATTAACTCAAAGGGGAGAGGGCTATAAAGTTTTAGAAGAAGGTACTGTTTATAAAGATGGAAAATTACCAATCAATCCATCTGGTGGGTTAAAAGCAAAAGGGCATCCTGTAGGTGCAACTGGTGTTTCACAGCATGTTATGGCTTGCATGCAACTAGTAGGTGAAGCAAAAGATATGCAAATAAAAGACGCATCATTAGGTGGTATTTTTAATATGGGTGGTTCTGCTGTTGCTAATTATGTTTCAATCTTAGAAAGAAAAAGCTAAAGATTTGCCTCAAATCATTATTATAAGACATGCTAAGTCTGATTGGAGTTCTTTTAACTCTGATTTTGAAAGGGGACTTAATGAAAGAGGTTATAGGTCTTGTGAAATAATTTCGCGAGAATTGAAAAAAAAAATAAATCTTCCTGATAAATTTCTTATTTCTCCAGCTAAAAGAGCTCAGCTCACTTTCGAAGAAATATTTTTTTCATGGTTTCAAAATAAAAGTATTTTTCAATTAACTTATAATGAAGAAATTCTCTATGGTGGTTCTAAAATTGATATTTTAAATTTGATAAAACAAAATTTTTCAGGCATTCAAACTGGTGTTGTAATTGGACATAATCCTGTTCTCAGTGAATTAATTAATGATATGGCTTTCAAAAACAAAAAATTACTTCCTTATAATTTAGTAACGGCAGGTTGTATAATTTTTGATTACGAAAGCTCTGATTATGTTAATTCAAACTTTAAAGATGGTGTGGTAAAAGAGTATATCTTTCCAAGACAATTCATGTGAATTGATTATGAGTTTTTATAATTTGGATCTCTTTTTTCAATTAATGCTTGAATGGCTTCTTTATGGTCATTTGTCATTTGAAGAAGGGTTTGTTGACTGGCAGCCATTTCAAGAGCGGTACTTAAATTGATGTTTTGAGATAATCTTAATAGTCTTTTAGCTCTTCTAATTGATTGAGGCGGGTTTTTAATAATTTTATTTGCTATTTCATATGCTTTGTTTAGTAATTCTTCTTGAGGGACAACATGTGAAACTAGTCCCCAATCTAAAGCTTTTTGTGCATCAAGCACTTCACAAGTTAATATCATTTCTGTAGCTCTAGAAAGGCCAATTATTTTTGGTAAAAACCATGAGCCTCCATCACCAGGTATAATTCCAATTCTTAAAAAACTTTCAGAAAATTTGGCATTTTCTGATGCTATTCTGATGTCACACATTGTACAGAGATCATTACCTGCACCTATTGCATGCCCATTAACAGCTGCTATNACTGGCACATCTATTTTGTTGAATGTCATAGGAATTCTTTGAATTCCATTTCTATACCAATTTTCAATATCTCTTAATGACATGTTGTTATTTTCTGTCATTTCATTGATTTCGTGTAAATTTCCACCAGAGGAAAAGCTTTTTCCAGCTCCGGTCAATATTGCGCATGATATATTTTTGTTATTATCAATTTCTTCTAAAATATTTACTAATTCTTTTATTATTTCTGGAGAAATGGCATTTCTAGTATCTTCTTCATTAAGAGTTATTAAACAAATATTATCTTTTTCTTCACATAAAACTGATTTGCTCATTTATTTTCTCCAATACTTAATTTTAATGATTTAAAAATTCCCAAAGGTTTTTATTTTGATTTAGAAATAGTTTGCCAAGAATATTTTGCCAATATATTTCATTACCAAACTCATTTCGCCAACTATTTAAAGCCTTGGTGAAATAGCTAAGTTCATATTCTTTTGTAAATCCCATTGCTCCATGAACTTGATGAGACAAGGCTATAACTTTNCCTGATGCTATNCCAGTTCTTATTTTAGGGATAGCNGTNCTTTTGAGATTATAAAAATTTTTATTATTATTTTTTAATGTAGATAGAGACGCACCACTNGCTGCCACCTCTAAAGCAATTTCGCTAATGTGATTTTGTATCATTTGAAATTTAGATAATGTACGTCCAAATTGTTTTCTTTGAGAGCAATATTCAATACAAAGTTTTAAAATTTTTTCCATAGCACCAAATGATTGAATGGACCTTACATTTATTAAAAGATTTTGTATGTCNATTTNTTCAGGTTTTTCCATCATAGAAATGATTTCTAACTCTGCAGCATCAAGATCAAACTTTGGCTCTGATAAAAAATTTTTTTGCAGTTTTAATTTTCCACCTTTTTTAAACAAAATGATATATTTTTGATTTTTAATTTCAGTTTCTACTAAGATTTTCTCAGCTAAATTTAAGTAAGGTATTGATTTAAAGTTTCCAGATATTTTATCTTTCTTTATTATAATATTTTCAGTTTTATTAGTCAGTGTTATAAAATCGTTTTCAGGTTTTATATTTAATTCTGATAATAAAAAATTACTTATTATTGTTTCAATGAAAGGTATAGGTGTACCATATTGAGCTGACAACTGTACTATCGGAATAATATCATTCAGTGTCATGCCAGCACCACCTAAGTCTTCTTTTACAAGTAACTTTGTTAACTCACTTGATATNATTTCATCTTTTAAAGTTTTAAATTGAGTTGAATTTGGTTCTAGATTTAATCTGAGATGGTGATCTACATTTTTAAGTAATATTTTATCACAAATATCTAAGATTATTTTAACTTCATCTTTCATCTTAAGCCAAGTTGTTTTGAGATTATACCTCGCATGATTTCAGATGTGCCTCCCCTTAATGAATTCGCTGGTATTCTAAGAGTAGCATCTTGAAATAAACTTTTTAGACTAGATGACCATTCTTCAAAAGGAATCAAGTTTGACATTTCTCTAATCGTTTCAATTAATTTTTTTTCAAATACGTTGCCTGCTTCTTTAACAAAAGCTGCTTGAACATCAGGTGATTTTTTTTCTTGTATCATCCAAGCAATTGAAAAACTCATCATTCTTAATGTTTGTAATTCTGATATGATTTTACCTAATGATGTAATACCCATTTCAGACATTTTATATCTGAATTCACTAATAAAGTTATCTAATAAAATATAATGAGATAAAAATCTCTCTGGCCCAGATCTTTCAAGAGCAAGTTCTCCAACAACTTGTTGCCAACCCATACCTTCTTCACCTAAAAGGGCATCTTTATTTAATTTAACATTATTAAAAACTGTTTCATTAAAGTGCTTTTGGTGTGTCATATCTTCAATTGGATTAATTTCTACACCTGGTAATTTTAAATTTACTAAAAATTGAGATAGACCAGAATGTCTGTTTTTCTCATCAAGTTTTTCTGTTCGAGCTAAAACAATCATGTAATGTGACAAATGGGCTCCTGTTGACCATATTTTTCTGCCTGTTAACTCCCAACCATCGGCAGTTTTTTTTGCAAAAGTTTTTACTGAAGCAAGGTCAGAACCTGAATCAGGTTCACTCATCCCAATGGCAAAAAAACATTCACCAGATGAAATTTTAGGAATGATTTCTTTCTTTTGTTCTTCTGTTCCGTATCTAATAATTTGTGACCCACTTTGTCTATCTGCAATCCAATGAGCAGCAACAGGTGCTCCAGCAACTAAAAGTTCTTCAGTAATAACGTATCTTTCCAACATTGTTTTTTCACGACCGCCATATTTTTTAGGGAATGACATTCCAAGCCATCCTTTTTCACCAAGTTTTTTACTAAACTCTGGGTTTGCAGAATACATCCAGGCATCAGCTTGAGGTTTAATATTATTAGAATTAAATGTTGTTTTTAAAAAACTTTTTACATCATTTCTTAGGTTTTTAAGATTATCATCTTCTTCAATATGTGGAAAATTAAAATAAGTCATAATAATAATATAAATAATTTATTGAATATGACTAGGGTAAAATTGTGGGTTAATTGATTTTAAAGTTTAAATCACATAAACTAAATCGATGGTTAAATTTACAAAAGAACATAAATCAAGGTTAGAAAAATTAGCAACTCCAACATTGGCAAATGTGTTGGATGATATTGGATTTGAAGGAATAATGTATAATTTACAACCTGCAGGTTTTGGAATGAGGGTTGTAGGTGAGGCACTCACAGTTCAAGAAACAACTGGACCTTTTGGTTCATTTAAAACTGAAGATTTTAAAGTGGGTCACATGATCGAAAAAGCAAATCCAGGAGATGTTATTGTTGTAGCAAATAATGGTGCACCAGTTTCTACTTGGGGAGGTATGGCTTCTTATTCCGCAAAATTAAAGGGTATTGGTGGATTAGTTGTTGATGGAGGGATAAGAGATAGGGAAGAAATAATTGAGTTTAACTTTCCTGCCTTTTCAAAGCATATGGTACCAACCCCAGGAAAAACNAGGATAAAAGTTTTATCGATTGGGGAACCAATTATTTGTTCTGGAGTGAAGGTGAGAACAGGTGATATAATTGTAGCTGATGGAACAGGTGTTCTTTGTATTCCTCTGGAAGAATTAGAAAATGTAATTTCAAATGCTGAAAAATTTAGCGCTGATGATAATCAAGCAATGTTAGAAATGGAGAAAGGTTTAACATTTATAGAAGCGCTTTCAAAATTCAAAAAAATATAATTTTATAGTTTTTTTAAAGCTCTAGAAAAAAAATCTTTTTGCCCAAAGTTCCCTGATTTTAAAGTGATTTTAATATTCTTTTCTGGCTCCCACATAACAGGCACACCTGCTGAAATTTCTTCACCAATTTGAAGTTCTTTAATCATTAATGCTTTAACAATAGCGCCTGATGTTTCACCTCCAGCACATACAATTTTATTAAAATTATATTTATAAATATTTTTAATAATTTTTTGAAAAAGGGTTTCTATTTTAGATGAAATCTTTGAACCAAACTTTTTCTGATAAAGAGATACTTTTTTAGGAAGAGCTGTTGAATAAATAAGTGGTCTTTTTTTACTATGTCTCAATATCCATTCAATAATCTCATTGTGATAATTTTCGTTTTTAATTAATTCCTCTGGTGAAATAAACAAAGAAGGATTACTTTTTTTATATAATTCTACTTGTTCATTAGTTGCCAAAGAACAAGAGCCTGAAAGAATGATTGTGTTTCCTTTAACATTAGGTAACTTAGAGTTGCTTTTTTTAAGCATACCTTTTTTCTTGAAAACTTTTGGAAGACCTAGTGCTATACCTGAGCCACCTGTTAGAAATTTTAAATTATCTGTGCCACTACAAATTAAATCAAAATCTTGATTATCAAGAGTATCAGTAATTGCGTATTTCACATTACTTTTTTTTAATTCAGTTATTCTTTTTTTTATTGATTTAGCACCTTCTTTGATTGTGACGGAATTTATTAAATCTACTTTTCCTTTTGTTTGATAGTTTAACCATCTAACAAGGTTATGATCGGTCATGGGTGTAAGTGGATGGTTTTCCATTCCTGATTCATTGAGTGGTACACCATTAACAAACATGTGGCCTTGATATAATGTTCTTCCTGCATCTGGAAACGATGGACAAGCAATAGTAAAGTCAACATTTAAGTTTTTCATAATTGCATCAATGACAGGCCCTATATTACCTTTTTTTGTGGAGTCAAAAGTAGAGCAGTATTTAAAAATTATTTTTTTACACTTTTTAGATTTCAACCATTCTAAAGCTTTAACACTTTCTGAAATTGCTTTTTTTATTGGAATTGTCCTTGTCTTAAGAGCGATTACAACAGCATTATACTTATTTAATTTCATTTTATTGTCAGGCACTCCTGAATACATGCCAACTGACATTCCAGCTTTTTTTAAATTATTTGCTATATCTGAAGAGCCGGTAAAATCATCACCTATTACCCCAAGAAGCATCTTAACCTCACTAGTTTTGTTTAATTAATTGATTAACTATTTTCTTTGTCACCCAATTTTTTACATCTTTATCAAAGCTTAAATAGTGATCGCTTTTNAGATGATAATCAAAAGCATCTTTATCTTGATAAATTTCATAAAGAAAGACTTTGTTTGTATTTTTTTCATCAAAACATACATCGAATGTAAAGCACTTTTCTTCATTGTTTAATGAATCTTTTGCTTGTTGCAAAACTCTATTTCTGAATTCATTTACAAATTCACTTTTAATTTCAAAGTCTACAGTTATAACAAACATATTAATCAAACCTTTCTTTTATTTAATTAAATCTAAAATTTGAGATGTTATTTCAGTAGTGGACATATCCCCTCCAAATTCGAATGGTCTTAACAAATTTTTATTAAATCCTTCTTCAATAGCATTTTCTATTATTAATGCAGCTTCATTTGCTTGTGGGCAATTTTTTTTATCAGCAAGATATTCTAACATCATTGATCCACTTAAAATTGTTGCAAGTGGATTTGCTTTATTTTTACCCATAATATCTGGTGCACTTCCATGGGCCGGTTGAAATAGACCGTGATTATCCCCAATTTCTCCGCAAGATGCCATGCCCATACCACCAACTAAGCCTCCACCCAAGTCTGAAAGTATATCGCCAAATATATTTTCCATTACCATAACATCATATTCCCATGGTTGTCGGATCAGATTAAGAGCCATTGCATCTACATAACAAGTGTCAGCCTCTATGTTTGGAAAATCATCTTTAATTTCATTAAATATTTTTCTAAATAATGCTTGAGATTTAAAGACGTTAGCCTTATCAACGCATGTTACTTTTCCTAGTTTTCCTTTTTGTTTTCTTTTTTCAGCTAGCTTAAATGCAAAATTATGGAGTCTNGTTGTTGTATTTCTTGTTATTCTCATGATGTCTTCGACTTCATCATTATTTGCAATTTTATTTCTATTATGAACCGCAGCAGTATAAAATAAACCTTCAGTACATTCTCTTAGTACTACAAAGTCAATTTTTTCAGCATTTTTGTCGCTTAATCGTTGAGGTGTATTCCTATATGCTTTTACAGGTCTAACTCCTGCATAGAGATTAAATTTTTCTCTAAATCTTAAATGTGGTGCTATTTCTGTTCCATCTTTTTTTCTTACAGTTGGTAATCCAATTGCACCTAAAAAAATTGCATCTGCTTCAGATGCTTTTTTTTCTCCATCAGGCTCTACATCCATTCCAGTCTTTTGATAATAGCTAGCTCCAGCTTCGATATAGTTCCATTCATAATTTAAGCCACTAACTGCATTAGATGCCTTTTCAATTATTTCTATTGCAGAATTAATAACATCAGGTCCTATACCATCACCTTGAAATGTTGCAATATTAAAAGTTATGCTCATTATTTTAACCTATTTTATAAATTAAATTTTACATTATATAATATAATAATGATATCGAGTTATCTGATTTCTTATTATGTTCAAATTTAAATTTAATAAAACACATTTTTCCAAATTGTCTGACAAACATGTGCTTGCTTTAGCAATTTACGCTGAAGAAGAGGATTCTAAGATTTATTTTTATTTTGCTAATACTTTTAAAAAAGAATTTCCTGAAACAGCCAAGTTATTTGATGAAATGGGAAAGGAAGAAAACGAGCATCGAAAACTATTAATTGATTTATATAAAAAAAAATTTGGAAGTAGTATTCCAATAGTTAAAAGAGAGCACGTATCTGGATTTTATAAAAGAAAACCAATTTGGTTAATTGAAAATTTAAAACTAGATACTGCTAGAGATGAAATTAGAAAAATGGAAAATGATGCTTCAAAATTTTATTTTGACGCTGCTCAAAGAACGTCAGATCCAAGTATAAGGAAATTGCTTGGTGATTTGGCAGTTATTGAATCTAAGCATGAAGGTAAAGCTATAGAGAGAGCAAGAAAGTTAGACTCTAATAAATCTGCCATCAATGAATTAGAAAAAGATAAAAAACAATTTATATTAACATGGGTTCAGCCTGGTCTTGCCGGTTTAATGGATGGTTCAGTTTCAACTTTAGCTCCGATATTTGCAACTGCTTTTGCAACCATGAATTCTCATACAACACTGCTTGTTGGTCTTGCAGCTTCAGTAGGAGCTGGCATATCTATGGGCTTCACTGAAGCTGTTCATGATGATGGAGTTATATCAGGTAGGGGTTCACCTTTAAAAAGGGGGCTTGCTTCAGGAATAATGACAACTTTAGGTGGGTTAGGTCATGCTTTACCATATTTGATAAATGATTTTTACACTGCAACAGTTATAGCAATTTTTATTGTATTTTTTGAACTGTGGTTAATAGCATGGATACAAAACAAGTATATGAAAATAAGCTTTTCTAAAGCAATTTTTCAAGTTGTTTTTGGAGGAGGATTAGTGCTTTCTACAGGAATTTTGATAGGCGCTTTTTAATTTATTTGACAAAATGATATTAATAATGATAATGATTCTCATAACGATAACTATTATCAAGGATAACTTTATGTTTAAATTATTTATAATAATCAATTCTCTTTTTATGTTGTTAGGTTCATCTTTTGCCATTGCAAATGAACTTAATATTTATTCATATAGAAAACCATTTTTATTAAAACCATTTCTCGATGAATATTCCAAAAAAACTAATATCAAATTTAATGTTCTACATTTAAAAAAAGGGATGGCTCAAAGATTACTTTCTGAGGGAAAAAATACAAAAGCAGATATAATATTAACAGTAGATATATCAAGAATAACAGAATTAAAAGATTATGATCTGTTAAAATCTATCAATTCAAAAGTGATAAATAATAATGTTCCAGACCATTTGGTTGATAGTGATAATAAATGGGTAGCCTTATCAACTAGAGCTAGGATAATAGGTGTATCAAAAAGCAGAGTTAATAAAGATGAAATTAAAAGAATTGAAGATTTAGCTAATCCTCAATTTAAAAATAAAATATGCACAAGAAAAGGGAGTCATCCATATAATAGAGCTTTGCTATCCTCTATCATAAGTCACAATGGATATGAAAAAGCTTTAACATGGGCTAAGGGTTTAGTAAATAATTTTGCTAGAAAGCCACAAGGTAACGATAGAGCTCAGGCAAAAGCAATTTTTTCTGGAGAATGTGATATTGTTTTAATGAATACATACTATTTTGGATTGATGAAATTTAATACAAAAAACCCTGAACAACAAAAATGGGCAGATGCAACTGATATCATATTTTTTAATCAGAATGATAGGGGGCAGCATATTAATGTTTCAGCAGGTGCAATATCAAAGCATTCTAAAAATTCAAAAGAAAGTTTAAAGTTTTTAGAATGGTTAACAAGTGAAAAGGCACAAAAAATATATTCTGAAATAAACTATGAATATCCTGTAAATAAAAATATTAAACCATCAGGAAAAATTACAATGTGGGGCTCTTTCAAATCAGATGAAATTAATATTACTACTATTTCTAAAAATGCACCAAAAGCACAAGAAATTATAGATAAAGTAGGTTGGTAATTTTAAAAAAAATGGTTATCATATCATTATGATAACCATTTATAGTATATTTATATGAACGAAAATATAATTATTCTGACAGGTGGTAGCAGAGGTATAGGTCATGCTACCTCAAAAAAGTTTTGGGAAGAAGGATGGAGAGTTATCACCTGCTCAAGAACTGAAGTTGCCCCTCAATGTCCATGGGAAAAAAATAAAACAGATCATTTTCAAATAGATTTAGAAGATTTAGATGATTTACGAAAAAAAGTTAAGGATTTACAAGCCTTACTAAAAGGCAAACCTGTTAAAGCATTAATAAATAATGCGGCTATTTCCCCTAAAAATGAAAAAAACAATAGACTTAATTTTGACGAAACCGATGTAAATTTGTGGCAAAAAGTATTTAATGTAAATTTCTTTTCACCTATAATTTTATCTAAGAGTTTAATTCCTAATCTTCAATCAGCAAATGGAGTAATTATAAATATTACGTCGATTGCAAGTGATATGGTGCATGAATTTGCAGGTCCAGCCTATGCCACCTCAAAAGCAGCACTTAAATCATTGACTAGAGAAATGGCATCTGATTTAAGCCAATATAATATTAGAGTAAATGCTATTGCTCCTGGGGAAATTGAAACTAGTATGATTACAAAAAATTCTCAACATTTGATCAAACAAATTCCAATGGGTAGATTTGGAAAGCCCGAAGAAGTAGCTTCTGTAATATTCTCAATGTGTTCAGAATCTTTTTCATACGTTAACGGAACAGAAATCCAAATAAATGGTGGACAGACTGTTTAATATTAAAGGAAATCTTAAATACATAGGTATAGGAGCATTTTTATTTTTTTTAATTAAAGGAATAATCTGGCTAATAATTGGTGGATCTCTTTTAACCTATTTTTTAAATTGATAAAAACTGTTTTATTTTTTTATTTTTTTTCCAAACAATTCAAGTCTATGATCAACTAATTCATAACCCATATTTAATGCAACTTGACGCTTCATTTCTTCTAATTCTTCATTTTGAAATTCTATAATCTCACCAGTTTCAACATCAATGAGATGTTCATGATGTTCACCAGCTTCCTCATATCGCGCTCTTCCATCGCCTATATCAAGTTTTTCAATTATACCAGCTTCTTCAAACAATTTAATTGTTCTGTAAACAGTGGCAATTGAGATGGATCTGTCTTTTTCAACAGCTCTTCTGTAAAGTTCTTCTACATCTGGATGATCTTCTGAAGCTTCAATGACTTCAAGAATAACTTTTCTAGGTAAAGTCATTCTTAGTCCAACTTTTAAGCATTTATCATACAATTCAGCCATGTTTTTTTATACAATAGAATTAATTAAAATTAAATAAATTATAATGACAAATTATTTTTTAATAAAAGTTTTATAAATTATTAAAACGGGTAATAAACTAGCAATTATAATTATTAGTGATGGTAAAGCAGCTTTTTCAAGCATTTCATCACTAGCATATTGATAAATATGAGTTGTAAGGGTTTCGAAGTTAAAAGGCCTTAGCAATAAGGTAATTGGTAATTCTTTGATAATGTCAATAAATGTAAGTATAAAGCCGATTAAAATAGATGATTTAAGTAAAGGTAATAAAATTTTCTTTGTTCCATGAATAAATGATTGGCCAAGCGTAAGATTAGCTTCAATTAAATTTTTAGGAATTCTAGACAACCCGGTATTTATAGAACCAAGACCAATAGAATTAAATCTTACAGTAAGAGCTAAAATTAAACCAAAAAAACCACCAATAAATGAAAAATTTAAATTAAATTCAAAAAAATCAAGAAAACTATTAATTTGAAACTGTAAATTTCCTAAAAAGAAAAGAGTTCCAAGAGCTATAACAACCCCTGGAAAAGCATATCCAGAACCTAGAATGGGTAGTAGAAAATTAGATACTCTGGAGTTGTCATACAATTTGTATAAACAAAAATATAATGATGATATGACAATACTTGCTCCACCTAAAAAACCAATTAGAAAAGAGTTTTTTGTTATTATAAGAGAGTATAATAATTCATCAAAATCAAAATTGGAGAGAGTTAAATTTAACAAAATTAAAACAGGTATAATGAAACCAATAATAATGGGAATTAAACAAAGAAATAAAATTAAAAGTTTTTGAGAACGAGATATTTTTTTAGAAAATTCATATTCATTACTAATAACATTACTATCAAATCTTTTATTTCTTCTATTTATTAACTCAATAGAAAGAATAATTATTACAAATGAAAAAATTATTAATGAAATTTGTGAGGCGGCTTCTAAATTGTTCATACCTAACCAGAGATTAAACATTGCTAATGTCAGTGTTTCTACAGCAAAGTAATCGACAGTACCAAAGTCTGATATGGTTTCCATTATGACTAATGCTGATCCAGCAATTATTGCAGGCCTTGATAAAGGTAAAATGACATTATAAAAAGGATTTTTCTGATTTAATAAAGAAGTTTCTATTAGATTTTTTGGAGTAGTATTAAATGCAAATTTTACCAGGAGATAAACATAAGGATACAAAGAAAAAGATAATATAAAAATTGCTCCTCCTAGAGATCTAATAGATGGAAAATAATATTCACTTGGATTAGAAAATCCAAATAATGATCTTATAAAAGTTTGAAAAGCACCACTGTATTCAAGAAAATCTGTATAAGCATAGGCCACAATATATCCTGGGATAGCTAAGGGTAAAATTAAAAGCCACTCAATATATTTTTTGAAATAAAAATTATATTGTGTAGTCAACCAAGCTGATGATACTCCCAAAAATGTTGATAAAATGCCAACTCCAAACACTAGTATTATAGTGTTATAAATGTATAAAAATAACTTAGTATTTTTAAGGTGAATCCAAACATCTAAAGTATTTGCAAATGAATTAGTTATTAGAAATATTATTGGACATAAGATAAATATAGAAAATAATATATTAATAAATAACCATTTATTTATTAATAAATTGTTCAAATTTAGATAGTATTTATTTTGCAATATTCATCTCATATATCTTAGAATTTGTTATATGTATATATTGAAAAGTTATTAATTGGTAGTAATTTTAATCAAGATAATTATGATCAAATAATGGATTTAAATCAAACATTTGTTAGTCATTTATCTTGCTCTTTAACTGGAGAAAAATATGATGCAAGTGAGATACATAACCTTTCTAAAGTAGGTAAACCACTTTTAGTAAATTATCATTTAGACCAAATTAAAGAGAGAATTACCAAACCAGAAATTAGTCAAACAAATTTAAATGGATTATGGAAATATAGTTTTTTACTACCTGTTGAAAAAGAAAATAGAGTATCACTAAATGAAGTTTTAACTCCTTTGGTAACCCTGAATAACGTAAAAAAGAAGATTGATTTCAGCGGTGATCTTATTGTCAAAGATGAGAGTTATTTGCCAACAGCCTCCTTTAAGGCTAGAGGACTTTGTTTAGCAGTTTCTATGGCTAAACAGCTTGGCATTAAACATATGGCCATACCAACAAATGGAAATGCTGGCGCAGCATTAGCTGCATATTGCGCAAGAGCAAATATTAAATGTACTGTATTTTGTCCTGAGGATACTCCTGAAATAAATGTTAGAGAAATTAATGCGCTTGGAGCTGATACTTATCTAGTTAATGGTTTTATTAATGAGTGTGGAAAAATAGTTTTTGAAGGAAAGGAAGAAACTGGGTGGTTTGATGTATCAACTTTAAAAGAGCCTTACAGAATAGAAGGGAAAAAAACTATGGGGCTTGAGCTGGCGGAACAATTTAACTGGGAGTTACCTGATGTGATTTTTTATCCAACTGGTGGAGGAACTGGTTTGATAGGTATGTGGAAAGCATTTAATGAATTAGAGGAACTTGGATGGATCTCAAAAAAGCCAAGAATGGTTGCTGTTCAATCAGATGGATGTGCCCCAATTTATAAAGCATGGAAAGAAAATAAAGAATTTGCAGATCTTTGGGAAAATCCAAAAACAGTAGCTTCCGGAATTAGAGTTCCAATAGCAGTTGGAGATTTTCTAATTATTAGAGCTTTAAATGAAAGTAATGGATTTTCTATCACAGTGTCTGATGAAGAAATATTAAATGACCGAGATTTTATATCTAAGCAAGATGGACTTTTAATGTGTCCCGAAGGTGCTGCTACTTTTTCAGCTCTTAAAAAATCTTTAAAACAAGGATTAGTCACTAATAGTGAAAAAGTTGTTTTGTTTAACTGTGCGTCTGGTCTTAAGTATCCACTATCAGATGTAAATTCTTATATCGACAAAAATAAAAGGGTTGATTATTCAAAATTTTAAATTTTATTTTTTCTGTAATGAAGCTTCCCCTTGTTTTTGATTTTCAAGTGTGAACTCTTGTCCATTTGTAAAATCAGAAACATTTTGAATCCAAGACATATCAAATCCGTCTAAACAACCAACATTAACTCCAAAAGCATTAGGATTTGTTCTTCTTTTATTATGAGTATTTATGCCACAAATTTTACAAAAAAAATGTTTAGCAATTTTTGTGTTCCATTGATAAATACTCAAATAATCTTCTCCACTTTCTAAATGAAATTCGTCTTTATTCACAGTTGTCATTACATAACCTTTTCTTCGGCAATGAGAGCAGTTACATCTTCTAAGTTCTTTTAATTCACAATTAATAGAAAACTTTACTTTTCCACAATGACATTGACCTTTAATCATAAAGATTTCCTCAACTAATATGAATAACCAAACTCATTATTTAAGGTATTAGCAAGTTCTGATACTTTATCATTACTGATAGATTTCAAAGGTGGTCTAACATTTAACCACTCACTAATTTTTGTTTTTTTAGCTAAGAGACCTTTTTGTGCAGGTATAGGAGCATAATCTTGAAACAACAACCTTACTTTTGTAACCTTTTTATGTAAATCTTCAGCTTTTTCCCATTCATTATCATGACAAAAATTTATAACCTTTGATATATCACCCCCGTTTAAATTTGCAGTAGCTGATATACATCCTGGAGCTCCAAGCTTTATGGCTTCAATTACTGGCAACTCTGCACCTGGATAAACAACAAGGTCATCTATACCTAATAGAGATTTTGTATTTTCCCAATTGCCTGAACTGTCTTTAATTCCAACAACAATATCAGGATAAGATTTTTTAAGTTTTGATACTAAATCAATTGAAAGTCCAACCCCAGAAACTTGAGGTATATGGTATAAATAAATTTTAAGTTTGCTGTGATTAATTTCTTCAATTAATTTTTCAAAATAATCAAANAGACCTTCATCACTCATACCTTTGAAATAAAAAGGTGGTAATGTCATAACACCATGGCAACCTANATCTAGAGCATGTTTACTAATCATTACAGTATCTGGAAAATTACATAAACCTGTNCCAGGAATTAGTTGATCAGCTTTAATNCCACTNTTTAATAACCCTTCTAGTGCATTCATCCTTTCTTTATTACTCAAAGATAAAGCCTCACCAGTTGTACCAAAAGGAGCTAATCCAGAGCATCCGTTTTCAAGTAAATCATGAGCAAGGTCATTATACATATTTTGATTGAATTTTAAGTCATTATCAAATGGTGATAGAATGGGTGCAATTAATCCTTTTATCAAAGATACCTCCTAGATGTTATTTCCTCTGTTTTACCATTAATTTAAATTTTGGATACAAAAATTTTTGTGCAAATCCTAAAATTACAACTACAACTGACAATCTAAATAAATGGTGTGTAATTACAAATGCTGGCTCAATATTTAATAGAAAAGCTAGTAGCCCCATTTCATTTACACCACCGGGTGCAAAAGCAAGAAAAATTGCTGCTGGTGTTATATCTGAAATTAATTTTACAATTAAAATGAAAGGCAACATTGATATAATTAATGTTATTACAACTGAAATTGAATGACCTATATACTTTCCAGCAATTTTCCAATTCAACCCATTAAAGTTACTTCCAAAGAAACTTCCAGATACAAGTTGTGCAAAAATTACAACCGTTATAGACATTTCAATTTTGTAAAGTTCGAATATACTTATAATNGCGCTTAATAATAAAGGTCCAAATAATCGAGGGCCAGGTAATTTAATTATTCTACCTAAAAAAACACCTAAATACACAATAATGAATAAAATGATTAAATTTAAAAGGTCTATATCCATAATTGGCCAAATAGCTTCTCTTTTAAATGACCCTGGAAATGATATCAAAATTAGTGACGGAATAGTAAATACTGTTAAGAAAATTCTAATCATGTGTATTATTCCAACTTGTTTGGAATCTGCGCCACATTCTTCAGCACCTAAGACCATTTCAAGAAGTCCACCTGGTGAGGCAATAAAAAAAGATTCTGGTTTTTCAATTTTTCTGAATTTATGAAGAACTAAAAAAGTTAAATAAAATGCAAAAGGGATATAAAGAGCTAATAATAATAATGTTAGAAACCATGTTTCTACATTGTCTAAAATTGATGAGTCAAAAGATCCTCCTAACCAAACCCCAAGTATACCTATAAATGGGTTTCTGAACTTAGGTGGTATTAAAACATTTACTTTAAATAAAGCAAAAATTGCAACTAAAAAAGCAGGTCCTAAAACCCATGGAAGAGGTAAAAGTAAATAATTAAATATACTTCCACCAATAAGGCCAATAAAAAGTGTAATTAAAATATATTTTATTGATGTTAATATTTTATTTCTCTAAATTATTACGGAAAGTTACTAAGTAGCATAAATTAAAATAATTAAAATAGAAAGAATTCGTTAGATGGAAAATCAAGTCAGAGTAAATGTGAAAGATGCTGAAATTTTAATATCTGAAGTTTTTCAAAAAAAGGATTGTATTAAACAAGAGGCAAATCTCATTTCAAAAAGATTATGTCTTTCAAACCTCAAAGGCCATGATAGTCATGGCATTGTAAGAGTCCCTCGTTATTGTGATTGGGTTGATGAAGGCAAAGTTTTTCCAAATAAAGAACATTCATTAATTTTAGACTCTGGTGCACTTGCTTTAATAGATGCTAATCAGGGATTTGGACAAATAATGGGTGAAAAATCTGTTCATGAGGGTACTAAAAGAGCAAAAAAATATGGAGTTTCTCTCATTGGTTTAAAAAACTCAGGGCACCTTGGTAGAATTGGTGATTGGTCAGAACTCGCTGCTGATGAAAATTGTGTTTCTCTTCATTTTGTCAACGTAAGAGGAAGTTTACTAGTAGCTCCTTTTGGTGGATCTGATAGAAGAGGAAGTACATCTCCATTATCAATCGGGGTTCCTGTTAAAGGAAAAGAACATGTGATTTTAGACATGGCCACATCAACTGTTGCGGAAGGAAAAGCCTTAGTTGCCCAAAAAGGTGGTAAAAAATTACCTATGGGTGCTTTAATAGATAACTTAGGAAATCTTACAAATAATACTGAAGCTTTATATGGTAAAATTGGACCTGAGGATGTTCCTAATCCTGAGCATGGAGATGGTGCAATAACTGCATTTGGAATGCATAAGGGATCAGGAATTAATTTTATGATGGAAATATTGGGTGGCGCACTTACAAGTAATGATACATGTGCAATAGATCATAAAAATATTAGACCTTTTGCAAACGGTATGCTTTCTATTTACATAGACGTTGAAAAGTTTGTTGATGTTGATTACTTCTCAAAAGAAGTTCAAGCTTACTCTAATTTCGTAAGATCGTCACCTCCGGCAGAAGGAGTTGATAAAGTCATGATACCAGGTGATAATGAAAAAAAAATATATAATGATAGAATTCAAAACGGAATTCCTATTGCAGAAGAAGCATGGAATTTAATTACTTTAAGAGCAAAAAGTTTAGGTGTTGATGATCTAAATAGATTTCAAAAAGCAGTTTATTAAACATTAAATATCATTGATCTAATTGATTAAAATTTAATCAAATATATATTAAATCCTTAAATAAAAATATAGCTAAATAAAAAATGCTCTATTTTTATTCATAACACTGTAAATTAATCATACTATATCGGTGTTTAAATGTTTGAATTAAGATTTTTTGAAATTTATCGCTCTCAAGAGTACCTATCTTTATTACTTGATGGTATCTTGGTAAGCACAGCTCTAACAATATTTGGCGGGATATTCGGGTTTATTATAGCTTTTATATTAGCAGCTTTAATTTATTGGAGAGTTTTTGGCATAAGTTTTATAAGTACTTGTTATGTAGATTTCATAAGAAATACTCCATTAATTGTACAAATATTTTTTATAACTTTTGGCCTACCAGCTCTTTTTGGTTATGTATGGCCTTTTTGGTGTCACGCTTTATTAGCTTTAACAATTAATTTCTCAGGATATTTTGCAGAAATATTAAGAAGTGGTTACGAGTCAACACCTAAAGGACAAATTGAAGCTGCTTCTGCTTTAAATCTAAACAAAAATATAGTTTTTAGAAAAATAATATTGCCACAAACTATTATTAAAATGTTTCCATCATTATCTAGCCAATTCATATTTATTTTTCTAACAACAGGTATAATATCCGAGATAGGAGTTACAGATTTAACACATGCTGGACTTTTTATAGACAGTAGGATTTTTCGATCATTTGAAATATTTATTGTACTTACTTTTCTCTATATAATTATGTCTCTAGTTTACAAATCATGTTTAGAAATAATTTTTAAAATTTCACTTGGTAAAAGAGCTTTATAATGGAAGGTTTATTTATAAACATTTTAGGTAAGCCTGAAGGTATCATTATATCCCAATTAATTGCAGCTTGTAGATTTACGATATACTTATCACTAATTGCTTTTGTAGGTGGTGGAATTTTAGGAATTTTNATTACTTTTTTAAGAATAATTCCAAATAAGCTCTTAAACAAATTAAGTTTTTCTTATGTTTGGTTGTTTCAATCTGTTCCGCTTTTAATGCTTTTATTTTTGTCAGGTTTAGGAGTTCCTAGATTGCTTGGGTATGATATAGATCCTTGGATAGCTGCTACATTATCCTTAGTTATTTTCACATCAGCCTATCTATCTGAAGTTTGGAGAGGTTCAATTATCGCTGTATCTCAAGGTCAATGGGAAGCAGCAAAAAGTATAAATTTAAATTTTACACTAAGCTTAGTTTTGATAATTATACCTCAAGCTTTTAAATATAGTGTAGCACCAACTATAAGTTTTTTAATACAGATAATTAAAGGAACTTCTTTAGCTTATATCATAGGATTTCAAGATCTTATGTTATTAGGAAAGAGATGGGCAAATGCTCCTGTTCCAGGATCAGAACCTTTTATAATCTTTCCAATTATGGCAGTAATGTATTTCTGTCTTTGTTATCCTCTAGCTGTTTATGCAAAGCATTTAGAGAAAAAAATATTAATAAATAATTAAATTAGTGAAAGGAGAAATTATGTT
>FUFK010044805.1_pt1 | contig 31698 bp, 42 predicted proteins | sample 1021851 | NCBI WGS metagenome assembly FUFK01 (sample SAMEA51879418, study PRJEB19060) | metagenome | reverse complement strand
CAGCAGGAGCTTCCTCAGCAGCAGGAGCTTCTTCAGCAGGAGCTTCTTCTTTGTTAGGTATATTTGGATTAGTAATTAAATTTTCATTTGATTTTTTTCTTTTTCTTCTTCTCCTTCTTTCAGGCTTAGTTGTTGAATATAGTTCATTATAATCAACTAATTCTATCATAGCCATATCAGCATTATCACCAAGTCTATTTCCAAGCTTAATAATNCGAGTGTATCCTCCAGGTCTGTCTCCAATTTTTACTGAAATTTCTCTAAAAAGTTCAGTAACAGCATTTTTATCTCTAAGGTACTTAAAAGCAATTCTTCTGTTATGAGTTGAATCGTTTTTAGATTTTGTGATGATTGGCTCAATGAATAATTTAAGAGCTTTAGCTTTTGCTAATGTTGTATTAATAGATTTATGTTCAATCAGTGAACATGCCATATTAGCCAACATATACTTTCTATGTGCTGTTTTTCTACCTAAATGAGGAAATTTTTTACCGTGTCTCATTGTAACTATTCCTTATCCAATTTATATTTTGATAAATCCATTCCAAAACTCAAACCTTTTACCAATACAAGTTCTTCAAGCTCGGTAAGAGATTTCTTTCCAAAATTTCTAAATTTCATCAAATCTGTTTTATTAAATGAAACTAGATCACCTAATGTATCAACCTCAGCAGCTTTTAAACAATTTAATGCTCTTACCGAAAGATCCATATCAATTAACCTAGTTTTTAAAAGTTGTCTCATGTGTAATGANTCNTCATCATAAGTTTCTGTTTGAGCAATTTCATCAGCTTCNAAAGTNATTCTTTCATCAGAAAATAACATAAAATGATGAATTAAAACTTTTGCACCCTCAGTTAAAGCATTCTTAGGGTCAATTGAACCATCAGTTGTTATTTCAAAAACTAATTTTTCATAGTCNGTTTTTTGCTCAACTCTGAAATCTTCAATCGTATATTTTACATTTTTGATCGGGGTAAAAACGGAGTCCATAAAAATGGTACCAAGTGGAGCACCAATTTTTTTATTTTCCTCAGCTGAAACGTAACCACGACCTTTCTCGATATTTAACTCAAAATTTAACTTAACATTCTTTTCCATGTTACAAATAACAACATCTGGATTTAAAATTTGAAATCCTGAAATGAATTTTTGTAAATCACCTGCTTTGAGCTGATTTTGCATGTTAGTTGACACAGAAACAGTTTCATTATCAACAGAATCAATTTGTCTTTTTAATCTGATCTGNTTTAAATTTAAGATGATTTCAGTTACATCTTCAACTATTCCAGGCAATGAAGTAAACTCATGATCTACATCATCAATNTTNATCGATGTAAATGCAAACCCNTCAAGAGANGATAATAAAACTCTTCTTAATGCATTACCAATGGTTAAACCATATCCAGGCTCTAAGGGTCTAAATTCAAATTTACCCTCAAAATCTGTTGAGTCAATCATTATTACTTTATCTGGTTTTTGAAATGTGAATGTTGCCATAATTATTTGTTATTATTTCGAATATAGTTCTACTATTAATTGTTCTTTGATATTTTCTGGTATTTGATCGCGAGTTGGTAAAATATTAAATACTCCCTCAAGATCTTTATTATCCCATGAGATCCATTCATATACTGAGTCATTTGAGGATAATGATTCTTCAATAACAGAAAGTGATTTAGATTTTTCTCTAACTCCTACTTTTTCTCCTATTTTTATTATTCTTGATGGAATATTACATACCTCACCATTTACAATAATATGCTCATGACTCACTAATTGTCTAGCAGCACTTCTTGTTGGAGCAATTCCCATTCTGTAAACAAGATTATCTAACCTTGATTCACATAATTGCAGTAATACCTCACCCGTAATACCTTTACTTTTATTTGCTTTTTCAAACAAATTTCTAAACTGTCTTTCAAGAATTCCGTATAAGTACTTAGCTTTTTGTTTTTCCATTAACTGAATAGCATATTCGGATTTCTTTTGTCTTCTTTTATTTAAACCATGTTGCCCAGGTGGATAATTTTTTTTATCAAATGATTTATCCGGGCCAAATAATGGCTCACCAAATTTTCTCGATATTTTTGTTTTAGGTCCTGTATATCTTGCCATATTATATTTATGTTTTAAACTCTTCTCCTTTTAGGTGGACGACACCCATTGTGAGGTATAGGAGTAACATCAAAAATTTCAGTAACTTCAATACCTGCATTATGAATACTTCTAATTGCTGATTCTCTTCCATTGCCTGGTCCTTTTACATATACCTTTACTTTTCTCATCCCAGACTCATGAGCTACTTTAACTGCATCTTCAGCTGCAAGCTGAGCTGCATAAGGTGTATTCTTCTTCGAACCTCTAAATCCCATTTTTCCAGCCGAAGACCAAGAAACAACCTCACCCTTATTGTTAGTGAATGAAATAATTATATTATTGAAAGTAGCATTTATGTGGACTTCTCCAAATGATTCAACAATAACTTTTCTTTTTTTACTTGTAACTTTTGCCATAATATTTTATTTAGTTACTTTCTTTTTGTTAGCAACAGTTTTTCTTTTCCCCTTTCTAGTTCTTGAATTGTTTTTTGTTCTTTGACCTCTCAAGGGTAATCCTAATCTATGTCTTATGCCTCTAAAGGATCCTATATCCATTAACCTTTTAATATTGATCTGATTTTCAGCTCTTAGCTCGCCCTCTATAACAAGCTGTGAAACAGCAGACCTGACATTAGCAGTATCATCATCTGACCACTCAGAAACTTTTTTATCTTCACTTACCTTAGCACTTTCTAAAATCATTTTTGCTCTACTTTTACCAATACCGTATATATAAGTAAGTGATACAACACCTCTTTTATTTTTTGGGATATCTATACCTGAAATTCTTGCCATAATTAACCTTGTCTTTGTTTAAATCTTGGATTTTTTTTATTTATTACATAAAGTCTTCCCTTTCTTCTGACAATTTTACATTCTGGACTCCTTTTTTTTACTGATGCTCTTACTTTCATAATTAATATCTAAATGTTATTCTTGCTTTTGTTAGATCATATGGACTCATCTCTAGCTTTACTTTATCACCAGGAAGTAATTTAATGTAATACATTCTCATTTTTCCGGAAATATGAGCGGTTACCACATGTCCATTGCTTAGTTCAACTCTGAACATAGCATTTGAAAGTGCTTCGACTATTACTCCATCTTGTTCTATTGCTTCTTGCTTTGCCATATTTATGCTACTCTTCTTGTTTTTCCAGTTTTCATAAGTCCATCATAATGTCTATTTAATAAATAAGCATTAATTTGTTGAATTGTATCTATAGCTACTCCAACCATAATTAATAGAGAAGTACCTCCATAAAATAATGCCCAACCTTGCTGAATATTCATTAGTGCAACAATTATAGCTGGTAATACAGATATTGCAGCTAAAAATAATGATCCTGGAAAGGTAATTAATGACATTATTTTATCTAAGAAATCGGCAGTTTCACCACCAGGTTTAATACCTGGTATAAATCCACCACTTCTTTTTAAATCGTCAGCCATTTTGTTAGTTGGAACAGTAATGGCTGTATAAAAATAAGTAAATAGGATTATCAATAATCCAAATAGTATATTGTATGAAAGTCCGAACATATTAGAAAATGCAGTATTCATCCATTGTCCAAAAGATCCGCCAATCATTTGACCTAANTAAGCAGGGGCAAACATAATAGCTTGAGCAAANATTATTGGCATTACTCCAGATGCATTAAGTCTTAANGGAATGTATTGTCTTTTCGAATAGACCCCGCTTGGTCCGGAACCTGCNACTGATCTTCTTGCATACTGAACTGGTATTTGTCTAACAGCTAAAACCAATAAAATACATAAAGCAATAACAATTATCCAAATTACAAATTCGATTGCTACCATAATCAAACCTCCAGATCCTGAAAGTTGTGAAATTACTTCTTGTGTAAACGATAAAGGAAGTGAGGCAATAATCCCTACAGTAATAAGTAATGAAATACCATTTCCTATTCCTCTATCAGTAATTTTTTCTCCGAGCCACATTGCAAAAATACAGCCAGTAACAAGTATAATTACNGANGGNATNATAAANAATGGGCCCTTACCAAGAATAAAAGCTGAATCNGGAACACCTAAAGCACCTAANCCATAAAGGTATGCAGGAGCCTGAACTACACAAATCGCAATNGTTAACCANCTAGTAATTTGAGTAATCTTTTTTCTACCACTTTCACCTTCTTTTTGAAGTTTTTGCAAATAAGGTAATGCTACACCCATAAGTTGTACTACAATTGAAGCTGAAATATAAGGCATGATTCCAAGAGCAACTACAGAGGCATTCGCAAAAGCTCCGCCTGTAAAAGCATTTAGTAAACCAAGTAAACCACCTCCACCAGCAATTTGCGCATCAGCAATGATATTATAATCAACACCAGGCAAAACCACTTGAGCAGCGAGTCTGTAAATAATTAGAAAAAATAGAGTTATAAAAATTCTATTTTTCAGCTCATCAATGGCCCAAATATTTTTTAATGTTTCTATTAGCTTTAACATTTATACTTTTTTAATTTCACCGCCTGCTTTTTCAATTGCTTTTACTGCTGTTTTTGAAAAACCATGCGCCTCTACTGTAACTGGAGATTTAATTTCTCCATTACCTAAAATTTTTACAAGGTCATTTTTACCTACAAAACCATTTTCAATCAATGTTTTAATATCAATTNTCTTTTTCTTTATCTTTTTATTGTCAACTAACAACTGTAAAGAATTCAAATTAACTGGTTTATATTCGACTCTGTTAATATTTTTGAAACCAAACTTTGGGATTCTTCTTTGCAATGGCATTTGACCACCTTCAAATCCAAGTTTTCTCGAATATCCAGATCGTGACTGAGCTCCTTTGTGGCCTCTCGTTGCAGTACCACCTTTTCCAGAACCTTGGCCTCTNCCTATTCTTTTCTTTTTGCTTTTCACTGACCCTTTATTTGGGCTTAAGTTTGACAAATCCATTTTATTCAACAACTTTAATTAGATGTTTAACTTTTTCTATCATTCCCTCAATTGATGGGGTTTTTTTATGCTCAACAACATGNCCAATTCCTTTCAGACCAAGTGCATCTAAAGTACTCTTTTGATTTTTAGGTCTCCTTATNTTGCTTCTAACTTGCTTAATTTTAATTGTGCTCATATTATTAACCATTAAATACTTTATCAAGCGATATTCCTCTTTCTTCAGCAACTTTATTTGCATCTCTTAATTTAAAAAGTGCATCAAATGTTGCTTTAACAACATTATGAGGATTAGATGATCCTTGNGATTTCGATAGTACATCTTGTACTCCTACTGATTCTAAAACAGCTCTAACTGCTCCCCCAGCTATTACTCCCGTACCCTGAGATGCTGGCTGAATATATACTCTAGCTCCACCATGCTTACCTTTTTGTTCATGAGGAATTGTAGAGTTAAAAAGNGGTATTCGCACAAGATTCTTTTTCGCNTCNTCAACTGCTTTCGAAATAGCAATTGACACTTCCTTCGCTTTACCTAAACCATGACCAACTACACCTTCTTCATTTCCGACAACAACAATTGCAGAAAAGCCAAATGCTCGTCCACCTTTGGTAACTTTAGTTACTCTTTGGATACTTACTAAACGATCTTTTAGATCTAATCCTCCAGGTTTAACAAATGACATATTCTTTTTTTTCATAATATTAAAAATTTAATCCAGCTTCTCTAGCACCATCTGCAAGTGACTTTACCCTTCCGTGATACAGATATCCATTCCTGTCGAACGAAACTTCTTTAATACCAGCTTTTACAGCTTTTTTTCCAATTGAATCACCAACAATTTTTGAAACCTCAATTTTATTCGTTGTTTTAANTTTAAGATCTTTATCCTTTGAAGACGCTGCTACTATTGTTTTTGAGTTAGAGTCATCAACTATTTGAGCATATATTTCTTTGTTACTTCTGTATACTGTTAACCTAGGCCTCACAGATGTTCCAAAGACAACTTTTCTTATTCTTTTTTTAATCTTGNTTCTTTTTATTGCTGTTTTCTTGCTCATATCTTTTATTATGCTGATTTACCAGCTTTTCTTCTAATTTGTTCTCCAACATATCTTACACCTTTTCCTTTATAGGGTTCAGGCTTCCTGAATGATCTAATTTTAGCAGCAACCATACCAACCAACTGTTTGTCAAAGGAACTTAGCTTAATTACTGGGTTAGCTCCCTTTTCACTAATTGTTTCAACCTTGACNTCNNTNGGAAGTTGCAACACAATGTTATGTGAAAATCCTAATGAAATCTCAAGTTTTTGACCCGAATTGCTTGCTCTATATCCAACACCAACTAACTCAAGTTCAATTGTAAATCCTTCAGAAACTCCTTTGACCATATTTGCAAAAAGAGATCTGTATAAACCATGTTTAGATTTATGTTCATTATTGTTTTTATTTCTAGATACAACAATCTGATTATCCTTTTGTTCAACAACAANACAGTCATACGACTGATTCATTGTTCCAAGTTTCCCAGAAACAACAACCTCACCAGGGTTAATTTGTACATTAACACCATCAGGGATCAAAATTGGATTATTACCTACTCTAGACATACTTTTAATTAATAAACATTACAAATAATTTCACCACCAAGGTTTTCACTTTTAGCTTTTTTACCTGTCATCAAACCTTTTGATGTTGATACAATATTAATACCTAAACCATTCAAAACTCTAGGAATACCTTGACTACTAGAATACTTTCTTAGACCTGGTTTACTAACTCTTTGTAATTTTTTAATCACTGGATCATTAGTTATTTTATCATACTTGAGAGCAATTTTTATTTTACCTTGTAAATTATCCTCAATAACTTTATAGTTTAAAATAAAACCTTGATCTAATAGAATTTTGGTAATTTCTACTTTCAAATTTGAACTAGGTATTTCAACAGTTTTTAAACCTGCTTGATTTGCATTCCTAATTCTAGTTAAATAATCTGCTACTGGATCTGTATTCATTTCAATAATATTTTACCAACTTGCTTTTCTAACACCTGGAATTAAACCTTTATTTGCCATTTCTCTAAACATTACTCTAGAGATACCAAATTGTCTCATATAACCTTTAGGTCTACCAGTAATTTTACAACGATTATGAGCGCGAACAGGTGATGAATTTTTTGGAAGTTTTTGTAACCCAATATAATCACCAGCTTCTTTTAATGCTTTTCTTTTTTCAGCGTATTTAGCGCACATTTTTGCTCTTTTAACTTCACGAGCTTTCATTGATTCTTTTGCCATATTTTAATTCTTTTTAAATGGTAATCCTAATTCCTTTAATAAACTTTTTGCCAAACTATCATCATTTGTTGATGTTACAAACGTAATATCCATACCTGAAATATTGTTTATTTTATCAATATCAATCTCAGGAAAAATAATCTGTTCCGTTATCCCTAATGTGTAATTACCTCTACCATCAAAACCAGAGTTTTTAACACCTTGAAACTCTCTTACCCTAGGAAGGGCAGCGGTAATTAATCTATCTAAAAACTCATACATTATGTTTCCTCTTAANGTAACCTTAGCTCCAATCGGCATTCCTTTTCTTAATTTGAAAGATGCGACATCTTTTTTGGACTTNGTTGCAATAGCTTTCTGACCNGATATCGAAGTTAATTCTTCAACTGCATGTTCAATTAATTTTTTATCTGCAACAGCAGATCCAACACCTTTACTAATTACTATTTTTTGAAGCTTTGGTACCTCCATAATATTAGATAAACTNTGAGCTTCCATTATAGCCTTAGTTGCACTTTCCTTGTAATCTTTCTTTAATCTAGGTATATAAGACATAACTATATTAATTCTTTGGTTTTAGTTGATACTCTAACTTTTTTTCCTTCTTCAATTTTATATCCAATTCGTGTTGCATCACCTTCTTTAGTAACATGAGAAATATTTGAAATATGAATCGGAGACTCTTTCTCAACAATACCTCCTTTAGGGTTATTTGCATTTGGCTTATTATGTTTTTTAACCATATTTATACCTTCAACCAAGGCTTTATTTTTTGATTTAAAAATCTTAATAATCTTACCAGATGATCCTTTTTGATCTCCAGCTATTACTTTAACATTATCTCCAACTTTATATTTCATATTTATAAAACTTCAGGTGCTAATGACACAATTTTCATAAAATTTTTATCCCTAAGTTCTCTAGCTACTGGTCCAAAAACACGTGTACCTCTCATTTCGCCAGCAGCATCTAATAAAACACATGCGTTATCATCAAATCTGATATAAGAACCATCTTTTCTCCTAACTTCTTTTTGAGCCCTTACAACAACTGCAGTAGAAACCTGACCTTTTTTGACAGTTCCATTTGGTGTAGCTTGTTTGATTGTAACAACAATTTTATCACCGAGTGATGCATATCTTCTTTTAGTACCACCTAGCACTCTAATTGTAAGAACCTCTTTGGCACCCGTGTTGTCTGCAACTAATAATCTACTTTCCTGTTGTAACATATTTATTTAGCTTTTTCAATTATTTCTACCAATCTCCATCTTTTACTTTTGCTTATTGGCTTTGTTTCCATAATCTTAACAACATCTCCTTCACCACACTCATTATTCTCATCATGAACTTGATACTTCTTTGTTTTCAAAACAAATTTACCATACATAGGGTGCTTTACTTTTCCAACCTCAGAAACAACAATAGATTTTTGCATCTTATTGCTAGTAACAACCCCTATTCTTTCTTTTCTTAAGTTTCTTTGTTCCATCATTATTTAGTATTTCTTTTTACAAATTCAGTTTTTAATCTTGCTATTGTTCTTCTCAAATTTCTAATTTGAAGAGGATTCTCAATAGGTGAAACAACATGAGTTAATTTAAGATCNTGTAAATTCTTTTGAAAAGCATCTAACTTATCTTTTAATTCATCATCTGATAATATTAAAATCTCTTTTTGTTTCATATTTATACTAATTCATAATCGTTAGCAATGACAAACTTCGTTTTTACAGGAAGTTTCTGTGCAGCAAGCCTTAAAGCTTCTTTAGCAACTTCNATACTGACACCTGCAACCTCAAACATAATTCTTCCAGGNTTGACAACAGCCACAAAATATTCTGGCGCACCTTTACCCTTACCCATTCTTACCTCCAACGGCTTTTTTGTAATTGGTTTGTCAGGGAAAATCTTGATCCACAATTGCCCCTCTCTTTTCATGTACCTTGTAGCTGCAATTCTCGCAGCTTCAATTTGTCTTGATGTAATAAACTTAGATTCCAGTGATTTAATTCCAAACATACCATTAGATAATCTATGCCCTCTTTGTGACAGACCTTTCATTCGGCCTTTTTGCATTTTTCTATATTTCTGTCTTTTAGGTGATAACATAATTATCTTCTTCTTTGTTTATTATTTTTCTTTTTATTTGAAACAAGGCTTAAACCAACTAAAGGNGATAATTCTCTTTTACCATAAACTTCACCTTTCATAATCCAAACTTTTACACCAAGTCTTCCGTAAGTAGTGTGAGCTTCTACTAAAGCATAATCAATATCTGCTCTAAATGTTGATAATGGAATTCTTCCTTCCTTATATGATTCACTCCTNGCCATCTCTGCACCATTAAGCCTTCCCGAAATTTGAACTTTAATTCCTTCCGCATTCATTCTCATCGTTGCAGCAATAGCCATTTTAATTGCTCTTCTGTAAGAAATTCTATTTTCAATTTGACGAGCTATAGAAGATGCTACTAATTGAGCTTCCAACTCAGGTCTTTTTATTTCAACAATATTTAATTGAACATCTTTACCAGAAATTTTCTTCAATTCTTCTTTTAGTTTATCAACTTCTTGACCGGCTTTTCCAATAATTATTCCAGGCCTAGCGGTTGTTATNGTAATAGTGACTAGTTTTAATGTTCTTTCAATAATAACTCTTGACACACTAGCTTTAGCAAGTCGGGTAAAAATATATTTTCTTATTTTATCATCTTCAGCAATCATATTACCAAAGCTTTTACCTCCATACCAGTTTGATTCCCATCCTCTGATAATTCCAAGTCTATTTCCTATTGGATTTGTTTTTTGTCCCATAATTATTCTTGAGTTTGGTTTAAATTATCTAAAACTAATGTTACATGATTAGATCTTTTTCTAATTCTATGTGCTCTTCCTTGTGGGGCTGGTCTTAATCTTTTTAGCATTCCAGCTCCATCAACCTTTATTTCTTTTATGTAAAGATTTTCTTTTTCAATATCAGAGTCAGGATTTTTTTGCTGCCAGTTGTTTATTGCAGATAAAAGAAGTTTTTCAAGTCTCAATGATGGCTGTTTTTGACTAAACTTCAAAATCGATAAAGCTTTTTCAACTTTCTTTCCTCTCACTTGATCAGCTACTAAACGCATCTTCCTGGGGGAAGTAGGACAATTATTAAGCTTAGCAAAAACTTTGTTTTTATTAAGTTCTTTTAATTCTGTTGCTTTATTTCTTTTTCTTGAACCCATATTTATTTACCTTTTTTNCCTCCAGCATGACCCCTGAACGATCTAGTAGGGGAAAACTCTCCAAGTTTATGACCAACCATATTTTCAGTTATGTAAACTGGAACAAATTGTCTACCATTGTANACAGCAATAGTTTGACCAACAAAATCAGGAATAATCATTGATGCTCTTGACCATGTCTTGATAACATTTTTTTTNTTAGAATCAAGATTAGCTTGAACTTTTTTAAGCAANCTTTTATGAACAAATGGTCCCTTTTTAAGTGATCTAGGCATAATTATTTTCTTTTTTCAATAATGAATTTATTACTAAACTTCTTCTTATTTCTAGTTCTGTAACCTTTAGCAGGTATACCCTTTTTTGATCTTGGGTGACCACCTGAAGCACGTCCTTCACCACCACCCATTGGATGGTCGACAGGGTTCATGACTACCGCTCTGGTTCTTGGTCTTCTACCTAACCATCTTGTTCTACCTGCCTTTCCAGAAACAACCAATTGATGATCAGAATTAGAAACTACTCCAATGACAGCATTACAGTTTACTAAAATTAATCTAGTTTCACCAGAGGGTAATTTGATGGTAGCAAATTTACCATCTCTAGCCATTAGCTGAGCAAATGANCCAGCACTTCTAGCTAAAACGGCACCCTTTCCTGGGGACATTTCGATACAACAAATTGTAGTNCCAAGAGGAATAGATGATAAAGGCATACAATTACCTACTTGAGGTGAAACCTTATCACCNGAAACAACTGTTTGNCCAACTTTAAGACCTTTTGGTGCTATGATATATCTTTTTTCACCATCATCAAATTTCGTAAGAGCAATGAATGCAGATCGATTTGGATCATACTCTATACTTAAAACTTCAGCATTTTCATCTTTTCTATCTCTTTTAAAATCAATTAGTCTATACTTCTTCTTATGACCACCACCACGATATTTCATCGTCATTTTACCTTGACTATTTCTACCACCAGTTTTCTTGTAAGGGACAAGTAATGATTTTTCAGGGCTATCTGTTGTAATAGCGTCAAAACCATTTACAGTTCTTCCTCTTTGTCCTGGCGTAATTGGTTTTAATGATTTAATAGGCATAATGATTTATTTATAAGTTATTATAGAAGTCAATTGAATCACCTTCACTNAGTTGTACTATTGCTTTTTTNACAATCTTCGACTTAGTTTTCTGAATACCCTTCTTGGTGTATTTAGTACTTCTTTCAGGACCATATATTTGNGTCCTTACCTTTTCAACAGTTACATTATATTTTTCTTGAACTGCTTTCTTTATTTGAATCTTATTTACACCTNTAGTAACTTCAAAAGTGTAGCGATTTCTTAATTCACTATCATTTGTAGCTTTTTCAGTTATAATAGGTTTTAATATAATTTCCATCAATTCTATTCTAAATTAGATTCAATTTTTTCAATCGCTTTCTCCTCAATAACTAAATGCTGAGCATTCATTATTTTGTAAGTAGAAATTTCAGAATCAGAAACTACCTCTGATTTTTTTAAATTTCTGGCGGACAAATATACATTTTTATTAAGTCCATCAACAACGATTAATGTCTTTTTTGTATTAAGCCCTATAGCTGATATAAATTCAGCGAAAGACTTTGTTTTCGGTTTTTTGAAATCAATAGTTTCAACAACAGAAATTGACTTGGCTTTAAGTTTTAAAGAAAGTGCTGACTTTCTTGCCAATCTCTTNACATTTTTGTTTAGTTTAATTCCGTAATCNCTGGTTCTAGGTCCAAAAATAGTTCCACCTCCTCTAAATAATGGGTTTTTAATACTACCTGCCCTNGCTGTACCTGTACCTTTTTGTTTTTTTATTTTTCTGGTACTACCTTTAATTTCAGATCTTTCCTTAGTTTTTGCATTACCTTGTCTNTGGTTAGCGAGAAACTGTTTTACGTCAAGATACACAGCATGATCATTTGGATCTATCCCAAAAACTTTCTTTGAAAGCTCAACCTCCCTACCAGTAGTTTTTCCTTTTATATTTAATACGGGTACTTTCATTACTTTCTAATAATTACAAATGAGTTTTTATGACCAGGAACTGCACCTTTCAAAACCAAAAGATTTTTTTCTGGAACAACCTTTAAAACCTTGAGATTTTGAACTGTAACTTTACTATTACCAGTTTGACCCGCCATTCTCATTCCTTTAAAAACTCTTGCAGGATATGAAGCAGCTCCAATTGATCCAGGTGCTCTTAATCTATTATGTTGACCATGAGTTGATTGTCCTACTCCAGCAAATCCGTGTCTTTTAACAACTCCCTGAAAACCTTTACCTTTGGATATCCCTGAAACATCAACAAACTCTCCCTCGACAAAATGACTCACATTAATTGTATCACCAATTTTTAATTCCTCTTCAAATCCTTTAAATTCTACTAACTTGGTTTTAGGATCAGTATTAGCTTTCTTAGCATGACCCTTTTCAGATTTGTTTAATCTTGTTTCTTTTTTATCATTAAATCCTAGTTGAACAGAACTATATCCATCCTTCTCATCATTTTTAAGCTGAGTAACAATACATGGCCCAGCTTCTATTACAGTACATGCTAGATTTTTTCCACCTTCATCATAAAGGCTAGTCATTCCAATTTTTTTTCCAATTAGTCCAGACATAATTTATACTTTAATTTCAACCTCAACTCCACTCGGTAATTCTAGTTTCATAAGAGCATCAATTGTTTTTGATGATGAGCTGTAAATATCTAATAATCTTTTATAGGACGATAATTGAAACTGCTCACGAGATTTTTTATTTACGTGAGGAGATTTTAAGACGGTAAAAATTTTCTTCTTTGTAGGAAGCGGTATTGGTCCAGTTACAATTGCACCAGTCGTCTTTACAGTCTTTACAATCTTTTCAGCTGATTTATCAACCAGATTAAAGTCATAAGATTTTAGTTTTATTCTAATTTTCTGACTCATAACTATTCTTGATTATTTCCTTTAATTGATGCAATAACTTCATCAGAAATNTTTCTTGGTGTTTCTGNATAATGAGAAAACTCCATTGTTGAGGTAGCTCTACCTGAACTTAATGTTCTTAACGATGTTACATAACCAAACATCTCAGATAATGGAACAATAGCTTTTACAACTTTAGATCCAGCTCTGTCGTCCATGTTATTTACTTGCCCTCTTCTTCTATTTAGATCACCCACAATATCACCCATATTTTCTTCAGGAGTTAGAACTTCTAACTTCATTATAGGTTCCATTATTACAGATTTAGCCAATCTTGCTGCTTCCTTAAATCCTAATTTAGCAGCTAACTCGAATGAAAGAGAGTCAGAATCTACAGGGTGAAAGGAACCATCATTTAATGAAACCTTCATTGAGTCTATTTCAAACCCTGCTAAAGGACCATTTTTCATAGCATCTTTAAATCCTTTTTCAACTGATGGAATATATTCTTTTGGGATATTACCACCCTTAATGTTATTTACAAACTCTAATCCAACTTTTTCCTCATCGCCAGGTTCCATTTTAAACACTATATCAGCAAATTTACCTCTACCACCAGTTTGTTTTTTGTAAACTTCTCTGTGATCAGCTGTTGCAGTGATAGCTTCTTTATATTCAACTTGAGGCTGACCTTGGTTAACTTCAACCTTAAACTCTCTCTTTAANCTATCAACAATTATGTCAAGATGAAGTTCTCCCATACCTGAAATGATTGTTTGTCCAGAGGCCTCATCGGTTCTAACTTGGAAAGTTGGATCTTCTTCAGCTAATTTACCTAATGCTAAACCTAATTTATCTACGTCAGCCTTAGTTTTAGGTTCAACCGCAATACCAATTACAGGATCAGGAAAAATCATACTCTCAAGAATAATAGGATGTTTTTCCGAGCTGAGAGTATCACCAGTCTTAATATCTTTAAATCCTACTGCAGCTCCAATATCTCCAGCTTCAATAAAATCAATCGCATTTTGTTTATCTGCATGCATCTGATAGATTCTAGAAATTCTCTCTTTATTTTCTGATCTATTATTAAAAATGTATGACCCAGCATCTAACCTCCCAGAATAGACTCTAAAAAATGCTAATCTACCAACATAAGGATCAGTAGCAATTTTAAAGGCAAGGGCAGAAAACGGTTCGCTAACAGATGGTTTTCTTGAAATTTCACTTTCATCATCAGGATCAGTACCAACAATTGCCTCTTTATCCTCTGGAGATGGCAAATATCTACAAACGCAATCTAAAAGAAATTGAACTCCTTTATTTTTAAAAGCAGAACCACAAACCATTGGAATTATACTCATGTCCTGAGCTGCTTTTCTCAACGCTTCGTGAATTTCATCCTCTGTAATTGAATCAGGATTATCAAAAAACTTTTCNAGCAGGTTATCATCATATTCAGCGACGGCTTCAATNAAATTGGCTCTATATTTTTCAACTTCATCTTTCATATCATCTGGAATTTCAACAACATCAAATGTTGAACCTTTATTTTCTTCATGCCAAATAATTCCACGATTAGTAACTAAATCTACAACACCCTTAAAATCTTCTTCATTCCCAATAGGTAAAACGATGGGAACAGCATTGGATTTTAGCATATCTTTTATTTGATTACAAACCTTTAAAAAATCAGAGCCTTGCCTATCCATTTTATTTACAAAACCCATCCTTGGAACTTTGTAATTGTCAGCTAATCTCCAATTTGTCTCTGACTGAGGTTCTACACCATCTACTGCACTAAATAAAAAAACAAGACCATCAAGTACTCTCAATGATCTATTTACCTCAACCGTAAAATCAACGTGACCTGGTGTATCAATAATGTTAAAATGATAGGGCTTAGATGATTCTATCTTTTTACCTTGATCAGTTGGAAAATTCCATGTGCATGTGGTTGCGGCAGAAGTAATTGTTATTCCTCTTTCTTGTTCTTGTTCCATCCAATCCATGGTTGCAGCACCATCATGAACTTCTCCAATTTTATGACTTACTCCAGTGTAGTATAATATTCTTTCAGTAGTAGTTGTTTTACCTGCATCAATGTGCGCAGCAATTCCAATGTTTCTAGTATATTTTAAATCTCTTGCCATTTTTAGAATCTAAAGTGTGAAAAAGCCTTATTAGCTTCTGCCATTTTATGAGTGTCCGTTTTTTTCTTAACTGCAGCTCCTTCTTCCTTCTCTGCTGCTAAAATTTCAGCTGCTAATTTTTGGGACATTGATTTTTCATTTCTCTTTCTAGAAAAACTTATGAGCCATTTCATAGCTAGTGAAATTTTTCTATCTGGTCTTATTTGCATTGGAATTTGAAAAGTAGCACCACCAACTCTTCTACTTCTAACCTCAACATGTGGCATGACATTAGAAAGACCATCTTTCCAAATCTCAAGTGAAGATTTTTCAGAATCCTGCTTTTTGGACTCAATTATGTCAAGTGCATCATAAAATATTTTGAAGGCAATGGACTTTTTTCCATCCCACATTAGCATATTTACAAATCTGGTAACTAATTGATCGTTAAATTTTGGGTCTGGGAGTAAGGGGCGTTTCTTTGCTTTTCTTTTTCTCATTTTTTTAAATTGAGCGGTTCATCAAATTTGAACATCATTTCTTTGCCTTTGCCTTCTTTGCTCCGTATTTAGATCTTCTTTGCAACCTTCCTTCAACACCTGCAGTATCAAGAGCACCTCTGACAATATGGTAACGGACACCTGGTAGATCTTTAACCCTACCTCCTCTTACTAAAACAATTGAATGTTCCTGTAGATTGTGTCCCTCACCAGGGATGTAAGCATTTACTTCTATACCATTAGTTAATCTAACTCTTGCAACTTTTCTCATTGCGGAATTAGGCTTTTTAGGAGTTGTAGTGTAAACTCTTGTACATACGCCTCTTTTCTGAGGACAACCCACAAGAGAAGCAGATTTGCTTTTCTTTACAACTTTCTTTCTACCTTTTCTAACTAACTGTGATATAGTTGGCATAATTATATTTTTCCTTCTTTAAAGGGCTGCAAATGTATAATAATTTTATAACTATTCAAATCAATAGAAAAAAATNTTTTAAAAATNTAATTNCACCATNANTNATCATACATATATATAATGTATAGCTTAATAGAGCTTATTTTGAGGAATTCTCAGCGCTAGAATACAAAAATTGCAGTAATCTCAATAATGTTTATCTTTTTTTACACCTCTGTTAAAAATTGAGTTTTTTATTTTTTTTCTTTGGTTATTAACAAATTATTAACATATTTGTGGGTTCAAATAAATAAATATTATGAAAAAACTATTTTTTAAAGCAATGTTTATGTCATTATTAATGGCATTTCAATTAAGCTTTGCTCAAAAAACAGTTTCTGGTACAGTTACTGATGATAATGCTGTTCCCCTTCCGGGAGCAACTGTTGTCGTTGAGGGTACTACTACAGGTGTGACAACTGACTTTGATGGTAATTATTCCATCTCTGCCTCTGAAGGCGATGTTCTTGTTGTTAGCTTTGTAGGGTATGCATCTGCATCTGCTACTGTTGGAGCATCATCAACTTTAAATTTTAGCTTATCACCATCTAGTGCATTAGAGGAGGTTGTAGTAACCGCTCTTGGTATTTCTAGGGATAAAAAGTCTCTTGGTTTCGCCCAACAGTCTGTCTCTGGTGATGTGATTGCTGAAAGTAAGCAAGTTGACCTTAATGTCGCATTGACAGGTAAGGTTGCCGGTGTTCAAATGATTGGCGGATCAAGTTCAACTTTTGACAATGGTTTCTTAAGATTAAGAGGTGAATCAGACGTTTTATATGTTGTAGATGGTGTAAAAGTTTACGCTATGTCTGACATTAACGTCGATAACGTCGCTAATATTTCAGTACTTAAAGGTGCTGCTGCAACTGCACTATATGGTGCTGACGCTAAAAGTGGTGTAATCGTCATAACTTCTAAGAAAGCTAAGGCAGGTGAAAACAACTTCACTGTTAATCATTCAACATCTATAAGCTCAGTTTCAATGCTTCCTAAGTATCAAAACGAGTATGGTGGTGGATATTATCAAGATTGGGATACTTTCACTTACAACCCTGCAACAGATCCTGCATCTTGGGCTGCGTTTAATGGACATAAAATTCCTTATTATGGTGCTGATGAATCATGGGGACCTCCAATGGATGGAACTATGGTTAGACACTGGGACAGTTGGATACCTAACCACCCAGAATTTGGTACTTTAAGAGCATGGAATCCAAATCCTGACAACGTAAAAGACTTCTTTAACAATGGTATTGAAAACAGTACTACTCTTGCATTCAATAGTGGTTCTGATACTGCTACTGTTAGAGGATCTATGAGATTAATCGACGAACAGTTACCGTTCCCTAACACAGATAGGAACCAAATTGATGTTAACGTTACTGGAGATGTTAAGATTGCAGATAAATTAACTGCATTTACTTCATTAAACTATCAGTACAGAAAAACATTGAACTTCCCTACAAATGGTTATGGTGGTTTAGGTGCAAACTTTAGCCAATGGTGGCAACGTCAATTGGATATGGATAGATTAGCAAATAATTATGCATTTGAAGGTAAATACTATACTTGGAATAGAATTTCTGCGAGAAATGCCACTCCTAAGTATTGGGATGCACCTCAATTTGATTTTTATGTTGATCAAAATAACCAAAGAAAAAATACATTATTTGGAAACTTTGGACTTAACTATGAAATAAATGATAACATTTCTGCAACTGTAGAAGCAAGAAGAAGATTTAATTCGTATGAGTCTAACGGAAGAACTGGTTGGGGCGGTATAGATCAAGCTTCATTCAATGAGTCAACATCCAGATATGTTCAAAATGAGTTAGCTGCAACTCTACAATACGATGAAAGATTCGATGATTTCGATGTTTCTGCTATTGTTGGTTATCAGGCTACTCAAAACAGAAATCAATCAATTTCAGCCTCTACTGTAGGTGGGTTATCAATTCCTGATTTTTACAGTATTGCTACTTCGGTTGATAGACCAAATTACTCTTCTAGTTTGTCAAAATCAAAAGTTTTATCTACATATGCTAGTGTTTCTGTTGGATACAACAGTATAGCTTATTTAGATGGATCTTACAGATTTGACTGGGGTTCAACTGCAAACCCTGATGATAACAGAATTGAGACTTGGGGTCTTTCAGGTAGTTTAATTCTTAGTGANTTAATAAACAGTCAAGATATAACTTTTGCCAAATTAAGAGCTGGTTATTCTGANGCTCCTGTATTCCCAGGTACNTATGCTACNACTCAGGTTTACAGTGTAGGNACTGCATANGGANCTTTCCCAAGATTTGCTGTNCCAAACACNCAATCAAANCCTAACCTNNTAGGTGGTACTAGAAGTGAGTTTGAAGTTGGTGCTGAATTTAGTTTNCTTGATAACAAAATNGGNATTGACGTTACATACTTTGATAGAAAAGANAAAGATCAACCAATCTCTATTCCTGTAACTGGTTCNACTGGTTATACTGGTTTAGCTATTAACTCTGGTGAATCTTCAGCTGAAGGTTTTGAGGTAACTTTAAACCTTAACCCTGTTTCAACTGCTGATTTTAACTGGGATTTATCTGTTAANTTTGCTACTTTAAANAAGTANACTGATAAGTTNGCNGATGGNATNGATGTNAGAGTNCTTGANAGCTGGGCTTCNTGGTATAGCTTACAATTACAAGANAGAGTTGGTGAAGAATGGGGNATGTGGGTAGGTAGAAAAAANGCTAGAGATGCNAANGGTACTCAAATNTTAACTTCTACTGGTAGAGCTACTTATGAAAGTCAGCAAATTCTTGGTAATTTATTACCTGACTTTACTGGTGGTTTAACTACTTCATTAAGCTATAAAAATTGGGATTTAGGTCTTGGATTTGATTTCCAAAAAGGTGGTACTTTCTACTCTACAACAAATATGTTTACTTATTACTCAGGTATCCACGAAGATACTGTAGGTCTTAATGCTAAAGGTAATCCTTTAAGAGATCCAGTATCTGCAGGTGGTGGTGTTAACGTAGTAGGTGTAACTGCTAGTGGAGAACCAGTTGATACATATTTATCAGCTAGTTACTATTTCTACCAGCATTTCTTCGGAAATCACGAGAACTGGTTATATGATGCTTCTTATGTTAAGCTAAGAACAGCAAGATTAGGGTATAATTTCTCTAAAGACTTGCTTGACGGNACACCATTTGACAACGTTAATGTTGCATTGGTAGGTAACAACTTATTGTTATTGTATTCTAATATTCCNCATGGTGGNCTTGANCCNAGTGAGATCGAAGGATCTGGTTCAATTGCTACTGGATATAGAAACGTTGAAGGTGGTCAGTTACCTCCATCAAGAACAATAGGTCTTAACGTAAGTCTAACATTTTAATATATAATTTTTATAAAATGAAAAATTTAATTAATAAAATTGGAGTTTTAACGGTTGTTTTCTCTTTATTCCTNGTTTCTTGTGAAACTGTAGATTTTGGAGATGAAAATGTTAACCCTAACTCTCCAACATCTAAAAAAACGGACGCATTACTAACAAATGCTATGACATGGATGCCTAACATTGTTAGTCCTGTGACTCCNAATTATTATGTTCAAACTGTTTCTGATGTAACATACACATCTTATTCAAGATATGATACTGAAGAATGGTCATGGAATGGTTATTACACTGGACCACTNAAAGATTTACAGGAAATTCTTGATTTAAATGAGAANTTTCCTGGTGAAGTAACTGGTGGTGGTAGTAATGGTAATCAAAAAGCTGCTGCTCATATTATGATGGCATATTATTATCTAAATATTACTGATAGATGGGGTTATGCTCCTTATTCAGAAGCTTTACAAGGCTCTGCTAATACTGCACCAAAATTTGATTCAGTTCAAGATATTTATAATTCTTTACTAGCAAATCTTGATGCTGCTATGGGAATGATGGATAATGGTGGATTAAATGGTGATATCCTTTTTGGNGGTAATATGAACGGATGGAAAATAATGGCTAACACTATTAAAATGAGAATAGCTTTAAGAATGGCTGATGTCGATGCTTCAACTGCTGCTTCTGTATTTAATTCTGCTTATAACAGTGGAGTTATTGGTCAAGGTGGTGACTTACACTACCCTTACCTTACTAGTGATGCTTTTGATAATCCATGGCAAGATAGATTTCAAACTAGATACGATTTTGTTGTTAGTAAATTATTTATTGATCACTTAAAATCANCAGGAGACCCAAGACTTCCTTATATGGCTGATGGTACTGCAATTTCTAACGGAACTGAGTACGTTGGTCTTGAATANGGACTTGAAAANCCTGGTGTCTTAGAGACTCTTTTATCTGGAATTGATGGTAGAATCATCTATGATGGTACTCAACAAGGTGGATGGATTGCTACATACGCTGAAGTATGTTTTGCGATGGCTGAAGCTAATCAAAGAGGATGGACAACTGTTGGTGATACTTTAACTTGGTTAAAGTTAGGTATCCAATCATCTTGTGAAAGATGGGGTGTTCCATCTGCATCTGCTGCTTCATTTGCAGCTTCTGCAACTCTTGGATCAAATCCAATGGAAACAATTGCAATGGCAAAATGGACAGATATGTTCTTACAAGGTTATGAGGCTTGGACTGAATGGAGAAGACTTGACTTCCCAGTCCTTTCACCTCCNGCTGCTGCAATTACNGGTACTGGAGTNCCTGTNAGAAATGGNTATGGAGGTTTAGTTCCNACGCANAACAAAGCNAGCTANGATGCTGCTGTTGCTGCNCAAGGACCTGANAACCAGGATACAAAATTATGGTGGGACACTAAGTAATTAGTCAACACTTAAATTTTAAAAAAGCGTCCCAATGGGGCGCTTTTTTTTTAAATTAGCATTCACAAACACATAATAAATGAAAAAAATTATATTCTTTATCTTTTTTATAAACATTATCAATGCCCAAAATTTTACTGAACTAACTGAACAAAATTTATTTAGAGGTGGTAATGTTTTTTTAATTGATAAAATGAATAGCTATGATTTAGATATTGATGGTACACCTTATCTAAATCCTGATTTTGATAAAGGTCAAATCAAATTTGAAAATGGCAATACTTACAGTGGAGAAATTAGAATTGACCTTGTGGCGCAAAATTTTCAAATCAAAGGAAAAAATGGAAAAATTACTCCAATTGAGGTAAACGATAAAGTTAAAATTGAGATTAATGGTAACCAATATAAACTTCATGCTATTAATAGTACGGAATATGGNGAAATTGGTATACTTAGAGAATGTATTGAGCTAGANAATATAAGTTTACACTATTTTCCTAGGAAAAAACTTCAAAAACCAATTGAAGCTGGGATAAGTGCACCTACATCTGGTTATGGAAAAACAGATAATCCAGAATGGAAAGATGATGGGTTTTACTTTTTTCAAATAAATAGTAAGTATTTAAGAGTTCCAACTAAGTATAAAAAACTTTTAGAACTAAATATTTTTGATGAAGAAAAATTAAAAACTTTTAGGAAGAAAAATAAATTAGACTTAAAAAAGGAAGATAAACTGATTGAATTGGTTAAATATTTTAATGATAATTAATGAATTCAGAGAAGGAGTTCCTGATTTATGGTAAAAGAGCTGTTTACGAGGCGATAGAAAATAATGTTGAAATTGATAAAGTCTTTCTTCAAAAAAAGAATTCCTATTTAGATAATATTAAATCAAAAATTCACAAAAAAAATATTCAAATCTCTTTTGTTCCCGTTGAAAAACTAAATCGATTAACTAAAAATAACCATCAGGGAGTAGTTGCAATAATATCCCCAATATCTACATTAAGTATTGACGACTTAGAAGCTAAATTAAAAACTAAAAAGTCTTTTTTAATTTTAATTCTGGATGGAATAACAGATACAAAAAACTTTGGAGCGATTGTTAGAAGTGCCGAGTGTTTTGATGTTAATATGATCATTATTTCAAAATCAGGAAGCTCCTCGATAAATGGTGAAACTATTAAATCCTCCTCAGGAGCTATTTTCAATGTNCCAATTTGCAAAGTAAATCATATNAAGGATGCTATTTTTCTTTTAAAAGAAAATGAAATNGATATAATTGGAACTAGTGATAAAGGATCTTTATCATTATACAAACATCAATTTAGTTTAAAAACAGCTTTAATAATTGGTTCNGAGGGTAAAGGAGTTAGTAAATCAGTTTTAAGTCTTTGTAATGAAGTTGTTGGTATAGAAATGAAAGGTAACATTTCTTCGCTAAATGCTTCAGTTGCTACAGGAATTTTTCTATCCGAATTAAGACGACAATTAANCTAAAGTATTTTTTTTANAGTTTTTAATTTATTTATTATCAANCATTTATCATGTGGTTTCTCACCAAAATTAGCGTAGTGAATTGCATGCATTCCAATTGAAAGTGCACCCATTATATCAGCTTCAAAACTATCACCAATCATCAATGAATCATCAGCCTTAGATTTGGAGTTGTCTAATGCATATTTAAATATAATTGGGTTAGGTTTTTTTACACCAACAGATTCAGAATCAAAAACCTGATTAAAATAACTACTTATTCCTGCATTATTTAATTTATTTGCTTGTACATTTTTAAAACCATTAGTTAGAATATATAATTTGTATTTTGGTTTTAGATATTCTAATAAATCAAGTGCACCATCAATTAAGTAATTAAATTTTGGTAACGTTTCAATATAATCATCTGATAATTGATTTATTAATTTAGATGGAATACTTACTTTTAATTTACTAAATGCCTCATTTAACCTGTTATATCTTAAATATTCCTTTGATATGGATTCATTTCTGTACAATTTCCAATAGTGAAGATTTATTGGTATATAAATATCTAAAAAACGGTCTAAATCAACATTTACGTTATGATTTTTAAACAGTAGTTTAAATGTACAAGCAGAATTTCTCTCAAAGTCCCATAATGTATGATCTAAATCAAAAAAAATATTTTTAACATTCATTATTCATATATTTTTTTATATCATCAAGATCTAATAAACCAAAATTACCAGAACTCATTAGTAATAAACAAGCATTATCATANTTCAAAGATGTTAAATAATTAAANAGATCAATATTACTTTTAATTATAATTAAATTTTTAATGTTAAAAGCAGATGAAATTACTTCATCATTAATAGATTCTGAGTTGTGAATTTTTTTATTGTTATTATCAAGAAAAATAATTGGTAAATCACAATTATCCAAACACCCTGAGTANTGNTGAATAAATTTTGGATCTAAACTACTAAATGTATGAAGTTCAAATACAGCTATTAAAAACTTATTTGAAAAAGTTCCCCTAACCGCATTTACACTAGCTTTTAATTTACTTGGCGAATGAGCAAAATCTCGAATTAAAAGATTATTTAAACCTNTATAAATAATTTCCAACCTCTTACTTGCACCTTTNAAAGTTGNGATGGAATTGTAAAAATCATCATCTAAAACACCTAGTAATGAACATATTTTTTTTGCTGCTTCAATATTAGATAGGTTATGTTCACCAAACACTTGTAATGGAATATTTCCTTCACTTGTGTTAATAAAAACATTATTATTAGAAACTGAATACTCAGGAATGTTATATTCAATTTTTCTTATGAAGCTATTGTTATCTTTGACAATATCAGATAATAATGAATCCAATTCGTTAAAAATAAGAACACCCCCGTCAACAATAGAATCGATAAACAAATCAAACTGTTTTGCGTAAAATTCAGGATTATCAAATACATTTACATGATCCCATGAGATACCAGATATAAGGGCAATATTTGCTTTATATTTGTGAAACTTCGGCGTGGGATCAACTGGGGAAGACAAATATTCATCCCCTTCAATTAAAATAAACTCATTTTCAGTAGAAAGTGAGACTGCATTATCAAAACCTTCAAGTTGAGCACCTAAAACATAATCAATTAAAAAATTATTATCATTTAAAACATGAAGGATCATTGATGTAATTGTAGTTTTCCCATGACTACCGCCGATTACAATTCTAGTTTTATTTTTGGAAAAATTATAAATAAATTCTGGATAGGAAACGATATTAAGATTTAAATCTTTAGCTCTAAGTAACTCAGGGTTATTTTTCTTAGCATGCATACCAAGAATTACAAAATCTAAATCATTTGAAATTTTTTCAGGAAACCAACCAAAGTNATTTGGTAANATNTTATTTTTCTTTAATCTNGTTAAAGACGGGTCATAGATCTTATCATCACTACCAGTTACTTGATAACCAGAATTGGCTAAAGATATTGCTAGGCTGTGCATTACACTCCCTCCAATAGAGATAAAATGTACTTTATTGCTCAATTAATTAGTATTTATTATAAAATTCTTGTGCTTTTTTACCTTCATCAATAGAGATAGAATAAATATTTTTTATAATTGATAGTGCTTTTTTTTCACCACCTCCAAAAAATCTAGGAACTCTTAAATATATTTCTAGTAATGCACGATTTAAGGCTAAATTTTTGTTGTCTAATTCATAAGCTCTTTCAAATAATTTGACCATTTCACGAACATTCTTAGCTTGCTTAAATCTAGGCATTTGTTCTACCTCTAAACCAAAAGCTGATGCATATTTAAAATTAAAATCAAAACTGTTTGGATCAATTTGTACAAGTTCCTTGTAAAGCTTAGCTGCCTCAGTATAATTTGATGCTTTAAATAAGGAATCACCTAATTTTTGAAGTTCATNAANATGTTGAATATCAATANCNTTGTTTTGTGCATTTAAAAAGATACAAAACAAGAAAAAAACTAATTTAATTTTTGCCATAAAATATCCTTAAGTTCCTGAATTCCCTGCATTGANACAGATGAAATAAAATGAATTTTGAAATCTTTAATTGATGACATAACATCTTTTTTAAATTTACTAAAACTTTTAGGCTCAACTATATCGCATTTTGAAATAACTAAAACCTTTTCCTTGTCATTCAACTCTGGATTGTAATTGTTAAGTTCCTGATTAAGAATCTTAAAGGTTTTAAAAAAATTTTTAGATTCAGCTGATATCAAAACACATAGTATTGAGTTTCTTTCAATATGTCTTAAAAAATGATGACCAAGTCCCTTTCCTTCTGATGCTCCCTCAATAATTCCTGGAATATCAGATATCACGAATGTATTAAAGTCCCTATGATTTACAATGCCTAAGTTTGGTTTCAGGGTAGTGAATTCATAGTCTGCAATCTTGGGTTTAGCATCAGTTAATACACTTAAAAGCGTTGATTTTCCGGAATTTGGCAATCCTACTAAGCCAACATCTGCTAATACTTTTAATTCAACAATAAATTTTTTTTCAATTCCTTTTATTCCAGGTTGAGCATACTTTGGAGTTTGATTAGTAGATGATTTAAAGTTCCAATTGCCAAGACCACCTTTGCCACCTTGAACTACAATTTTTTTATCACCATCATCGATGGATTCAAAAATAATTTCGTTTGTTTCACTATCCTTAACTACAGTTCCAACAGGAACTTTAATCACTTGATCCATACCATTTGATCCTGAGCTCCTCGATTTACCACCATCTCCCCCATTTTCAGCTTTGAAGTGTTTTTTAAATTTAAAATGATAAAGTGTCCACAAGTTTTTGTCAGAGATAAAAATAATATGACCTCCTCTGCCGCCATTTCCTCCGTCTGGACCTCCCTTTGCAACAAATTTTTCTCTTCTAAGATGGGTAGAACCTTTTCCACCATCTCCTGACTTGACATTAATTTTAACGTAATCAACAAAATTATCCTCAGTCATTACCTTTCGAATCTATAACATCAACTAATCTATTATTGACATCTGTCAAACTTCCTACTCCATCAATTGAGTAAAACTTTTTTTGATTTTCATAAAATATGATTAAAGGTTTGGTTTTATTGTCATATTCTTCTAATCTTTTATTAATCTTTTCCTTGCTTTGATCGTCAGATCTTCCACTTGTTTTTCCTCTTTCTAGTAGCCTATTAATTAAATTCTTATTTGGAACATCCAAAGCAATAACTAAATCAATTTTAAGATTTAATTTAACAAGAAGATTATCAAGGGATTCTGCTTGTAAAATAGTTCTTGGAAAGCCATCTAGAATAAAACCATTACATGGCATAAAACTTAGAATTTCAGATTCCAGCATTGCTATTGTAATTTTGTCAGGAACCAATTCACCCTTACTCATATATTGTTTTGCTATATTTCCTAACTCAGTTCCTTCAGACGTATTTTTTCGAAAAACATCCCCAGTCGAGATATGTGTAAGCCCATATTTATCTTTAATCATTGCAGCCTGTGTTCCTTTTCCAGATCCAGGTTTACCGAAAATTATAACATTAAGCATAATGAAAATTTAACACAAATATACCTTTTAGAATCTAAAAGTTAAATTATATAACTCATTATAATTTAACGTATTTTTGCGTTGATGAATTCAAATTTAATTCAAAAAACTTTAGGTATCATTGGTGGGGGTCAATTAGGAAAAATGCTATTAAGTGAATGTAATAAGATGAATATCAAAACTCATGTTTTAGACCCTAATGAAGATTCTCCATGTAAAAAAATCACAAACAAGTTTTATTGTGGTGATTTTAAAGATTTTGATACAGTTTTAAATTTTGGGAATGAATGTGATTTGATAACTTTTGAAATTGAACACATTAATGTTGATGCTCTTGAAAAATTAGAAAAATTAGGTAAAAAAGTGTATCCTAGTTCTGAAACATTGAAAATTATCCAAGACAAAAACAAACAGAAATGTTTTTTCAAGGAACACGATATTCCAAGTGCCGACTTTAAATATTTTAACAATCTTGATGATTTACATNAATCAATCAATAATGATGATATAAATTTTCCATGTGTTTGGAAAAAAACAAAATTTGGTTATGATGGATTTGGTGTAAAAATTTTAAGATCTGTTGATGATATAATTGATCTACCAAAAACTGAAATGATAATTGAGGATTTAGTACCGTTTGAAAAAGAACTAAGTGTAATAGTTTCTAGAAATCAAAGTGGCGAAATTAAATGTTATGAAACTGTTGAAATGGAATTTAATAGCGATTCGAATCAAGTTGAATTTGTTATTAGCCCTGCTAAAATTTCAGGAAAATTAAATGATATGGCAAAAAAACTTGCCATNAAACTGTCTAAATCACTTAAATGTGTTGGTCTATTAGCTGTTGAAATGTTTCAATGTGGTGATAAAATTCTAATTAATGAAGTTGCTCCCAGACCCCACAACAGTGGACATCTCACTATTGAAGCATGTAAAACTTCCCAGTTCCAACAACACATCAGGTCTATTTTTGATTTAAAATTGGGCAACACAAAACACAATGGACATGCAATAATGTTAAATTTAGTAGGAGATAACNATTATTCTGGCAAAGTTTTTTACGAAAATTTAGATGCTGTTTTTGAGATTAAAAATGCCAATTTACATATTTATGGCAAACAGGAAACAAGGCCTAANAGAAAAATGGGTCATATAACAATTATTTGTGATAACTTTGAAGAAGGATACAATAATGCAAAATTGTTGAAAAGTAAAATAAAAGTAAAATCAACATAAATATGTCAAAAGTTGGAATCATAATGGGCAGTAAATCAGATTATCCTGTAATGAAAGATGCTGTTGAAATTCTTGAGTTTTTTGAAATTGATTATGAAATCGATATAGTTTCTGCACACAGAACCCCTGAAAAAATGATGGATTACAGTAAAAATGCCCACAAAAATGGAATTAGCGTAATTATTGCAGGTGCAGGTGGTGCCGCACATTTACCGGGCATGGTTGCTTCGAACTCCCCACTTCCAGTCATAGGAGTTCCTATTAAATCCAGAAACTCTATTGATGGATGGGATTCAATTTTATCAATTTTGCAAATGCCAGGCGGAGTCCCTGTTGCAACTGTTGCCTTGGATGGTGCAAAAAATGGAGCAATATTGGCAGTTGAGATTTTAGGATCAAGTAATTCTAAAATACAAGAAAAGGTTATTGCTTTCAAAAAAGATCTTGAAAACAAGGTAAAATCCTCATCATTAGACAATTAAAAATAAGATTCTTTAATAATTTTAAATTGTCAATAAACAAGTTAAAAACTTTAATAAAAGTGCATGGTTTTTGACATAAAATTTACACTATAATATATATTTTTGAAACTTAAAATATGAGAAAATTTTCTGACAGACATATAGGCATTTCATCAACAGATGAAAAAGCTATGCTAGATTTTTTAGGACTTAAAAGTTTAAATCATTTAATTGAACAAACTATTCCAAAAGAAATCATAAATAATGCAGAATTAAAGCTTGACAAGGCAATTTCAGAAGCTCAATATTCAAGTCACATATATGAGCTGTCTCAAAAAAATAAATATTTTAAAAATTATATAGGTAAGGGATATAATGAATCAATACTCCCTCCTGTCATTCAAAGAAATATTTTAGAAAATCCCGGATGGTACACTGCATACACTCCTTATCAGGCAGAAGTCGCACAAGGTAGATTAGAAGCTCTATTAAATTATCAAACTGTAATATGTGATTTAACTGGAATGGAGATATCTAATGCATCATTGCTCGATGAGGCAACCTCTGCAGCTGAGGCCATGACAATGCTACATGGTTGTCGCACAAGAGATCAAATAAAAAATGAAGTAAATAAATTTGTTGTCAGTAATGATGTTTTTGATCAAACTTTAGCTGTTTTAGAAACTAGAGCAGAACCATTAGGNATCGAAATTNTTTTATCAAACACTGATTCTATAGANATTGATGANAAAGTTTTTGGCTGTNTGGTTCAATACACAGGAAAAACAGGTAAAATAAATGATTTAGAAACCCTTTCAAAAAAAATTGAAAAATCAAATTCTAAATTAATAGTGGCGGCTGATTTAATGTCTCTTACTGTTCTTAGGGAACCCAGTGCATTTAACTCAGATGTTGTAATTGGTACATCTCAAAGATTTGGAATTCCTCTTGGATATGGTGGACCACATGCAGGCTATTTTGCAACAAAAAAGGAATATAAAAGATTTATTCCAGGGAGAATTATTGGTGTTTCGAAAGATAGAAATGGAAACCGTGCATTGAGGATGGCGCTTCAAACTAGAGAACAACATATCAAGAGAGAGAGAGCAACTTCAAACATCTGTACAGCTCAAGTTTTACTTGCAGTTATGGCCGGTATGTATGCTGTTTATCATGGTAAAAATGGACTTATTGAAATTGCAAATAAGATTAACAAATTAGCAAGAATTTTAGATGATCGTTTAAAATCATTGAATATTGAACAAAAAAATAAAATTTATTTTGACACTATTCATGTAAAATTTCCTACCAATAAATTGAGAGAGCTTTCAGAGACTAAAAAAATTAATTTTAATTATATAAATGAGAATGAGCTATCTATTTCAATTAATGAGGCAACTGAGATAAATGATATTGAAAAAATTTGTGAAATATTTGAATCCATTTTGAGTAAAAAATCAAACATCAAAGAAATTGAATCAATAAATCCGTCTATTCCGACTATCTACGTTCGAAAAACAAGCTTTCTAGATGAAAAAGTTTTTAATTCTTATCAATCTGAAACATCTATGATGAGATACATTAAAAGCCTTGAAAGAAAAGANCTTTCTCTNAATCANTCTATGATTGCTCTTGGTTCNTGTACAATGAAANTAAATGCCGCAGCNGAGATGTTACCATTAAGCTCNTCAAGATGGAANAATATCCATCCCTTTGCGCCCNCANACCAGGTANAAGGNTATACTTTTATGTTAGAAAAATTAAAAAACCAGTTAAATGAAATTACTGGATTTAGCGGAACGTCTTTGCAACCTAATTCAGGAGCCCAAGGTGAATATGCAGGTCTCATGGTTATTCGTTCATATTTTAAAAGTTTAAATCAAACAAACAGAAATATTTGTATAATTCCATCATCAGCTCACGGAACTAATCCTGCATCAGCTGTAATGGCCGGAATGAAAGTAGTTGTTGTGGGTACTGATAAATATGGAAACATAGATGAAGATGACTTGAAAACAAAAGCACAAGAACATAGTGATAACCTAGCTGCACTTATGATAACTTACCCGTCAACCCATGGTGTTTTTGAATCATCAATTAAAAGAATCACGAAAACGATTCATGATTATGGAGGTCAGGTATATATGGATGGAGCTAATATGAATGCCCAAGTTGGTTTAACTAATCCTTTTTTAATTGGAGCTGATGTTTGTCATCTAAACTTACATAAAACCTTTTCAATTCCACATGGTGGAGGTGGACCTGGTGTAGGACCCATTTGTGTTGCAAAACACTTAGTAGATTTTTTACCTCAAACCAACAGGTCAATAGAAAAAAAACATGGTGTCAAAGCTATTTCTGCTGCTCCTTGGGGATCAGCAATGGCATGTCTGATATCATATGGATACATATGTATGATGGGAGGTAAAGGTTTAAAGAAAGCTACTGAAATAGCAATATTAAGTGCAAANTATATTAAAAAAAGGATTGAAAAAGACTATAAAATTNTATATCAAGGTGAAAATGGAAGATCTGCTCACGAATTAATCATCGATTGCAGAGATTATAAAGAAGATTTTGGAATTGATGTGATGGACATTGCAAAAAGATTGATTGATTACGGTTTTCATGCNCCAACAGTTTCATTTCCTGTGCCNGGTACAATGATGATTGANCCAACTGAAAGTGAAAGCCTTGAGGAAATTGATAGATTTTGTGATGCTTTAATTTCAATAAAGAGCGAAATCTTAACATGTAGCAAAGATGATGAATATAATGTTCTTAAAAACTCACCACATACATTGGAAACATTAACAAGTGATAATTGGGAATTAAATTATTCCAGAGAGCAAGCTGCTTATCCAATTCCCTATTTAATNAATAATAAATTTTGGCCATCTGTTACTAGGATTGATGAAGCTTTTGGAGACAGGAACCTAATTTGTACATGTGCTCCAATAGAAGATTATATTGAGTCCTAATTAATTCATATTTTTGATTAAAAATTATTTATGCCAATCCATATTTCAGGTACTGGT
>FUFK010038982.1_pt1 | contig 31727 bp, 54 predicted proteins | sample 1021851 | NCBI WGS metagenome assembly FUFK01 (sample SAMEA51879418, study PRJEB19060) | metagenome | reverse complement strand
TTTTATAAACTCTACTGATTTTTGTACTAGAGCAATACCAGTAAGAATTTCTGCAACTACCAAATTTACCTCACTAATAAACCTATAAGCATTACTATTGCTGTGCCAGATGTACCTATCATTATATGCTCTAGCCTTTTAACCCTACTAAGCAACTCTATAAATCTTTCATCACTAACAGCTATATGTTTTTCTAATTTTAAGTTAATACTTTGTATTGATGGTTTGCTCATTTAAACCTCGTCTGGAAAATCATATATTGGTGCAGAGCCTATTTGCTTACCATCTTTCATTGGCACATCAAATAACTTTTTAAAATCAGCTAATTTAGAACAAGCATTTATTTTATCTTCTATTGTTTTTGTAGCTGTTCTAACATTTTCTCTATACTTGCTAATATCACTTGGAATAGCTGTATCTGTTTCAGACTTTCTTGTTACATACCAATCAGAAGCAGTAAGCAATCCATTAGCAGTAGATTTTGTTCTTTCTATCCATTGATATTTTAAACCTCGATTAATCATTTGTTTTCCAGTTCTAATATCAATAATTGCTTTCCCATCACTATCAACTGCATTTTCATCTTCTAATTTTCGTTCAACACCTTTTGCTAAATAAAATCTTTTGTCAAAACTTGTATCTACATCTTTTTCTATAGTTACACCCCATTTTTTTAAATCATCAGCAGTCCAAGAAGATGCCCAATTATAAGGGTGTATAAATCCATCATCATCTTTCCAACCAGTGCCAACTTTGAGGTATCTATCTTTATATTTAAAAGCCATTATTTTCTCCTATCTTGCTCGTGAATACTTGAATGGGTGCTTGGCAAAGGCTATGTAGATTACAATAGTATTAAGTGGATTAGTTTCAGAGCCATTATCCCTTAGTTTGAAACCATTTGATAAAATATCATAATGATTATAATCCTGATACGAATCAGGTGTATTAGCATTTAAATATCCTACTGCGTTACTATCTAATTCTTCATCAACTAAATGCCAATTTCCAGTTGCAAGTGATTTTGCTAAAATGAACTGAGGTCTAAACCCAGTATAGACAAATGTGCCATTTGTACTTGCATTTCCAGTGAAAGAACCAAATTTTGAGTAACCTTCAATACTATTAAAACAATAAGCCACATAATTATTTCCATTTTTATTGGTTGTAAAATTATAACCTAAACTAAAAACAGTATTTGTTTGTTCTACTGCATTCATATAATCAGAATCTGAATGTTCAGTATCATTAGTATTTAATTCAACATGTGTAGTTACTCCATTAGCTAATCCAACATGAGTATTGTACCAATCCATACCTGCATAATCTCTTGCTTTGAATAATATCCATTCAGGCTTTGCACCTAAACCATGACCAATAGTTTGTTCTGCTCCTGCACCATCTGCATTACCAACATATCTTACAATANTAAAACCTGCTGTTGAATTGGTTTGTGTTACAGACAATCCAGAACCATCAAAGTTAGTTGAACCATGTGTTGTATTAGTATTTATTTCTGCACCCATTCCAGAGTGGTTTTGACAATAATAATATAAGTTTGCAACTCCACTTGCTACTGTAATTGTAGTTGTATAAGCACTGTCATTTTTTGTAACTCCAGTTGTATATTCACTACCTGCACTAGTTCCATTTGAATGAGTACCATCATTTGTTAATGAAAATCTTATTGGGTGTCCTTGTGCAGAAGAATCAGACCAATCAAAAGTGTAAGTTCCACCTTCTTGTAAATCTAAATCAACACCATTTGTTCCATATCCAGTAGAACCATCACTTTTAAAAAATTGATATTTATTAGAGCCAGTACCATGCCCATAATCTGTGCTATCTGAAACTACTTTGACTTTATATGTTTTTGTTGGTGTTGCTCCACCTGCTAACCAATTAAAAGCAATATAAGATGTACTACTTGCATTTACATTACTGTTATTTGTATTTAGTGTAAATCCATCTGCATCATATGTAACTAAATGACCAGTTTCTTCAGTATTTAGGTCATTAGGGTAAAGCCTTTTTAATCCACGAGTTGAATCATATACATTATGATAATCAACACTACTTCCTAAATTTTTTATCCATATCCAATCTGGTTGAAAACCAACACCAGTAAGGGCATGAGAGCCACCATTTCCAGTATAAGTAATTGTATTGAAATGGTCATTTGCTTGTGTATCAACATCAGGATTTGGACTTGTGGTTGTTTCTGGCAGATTCGCACTGCACAAAGCCAAGTACCCACTAGGTACTGCATATTTAAATGCTCCATGCCCATTTTCATCTTTTTCAGTACCAATACCACTAGTTAATTCACCTGCAAAACTTCCATCTTGCCCGAAATTCCAAACTCCTGCAGTTGTACTATACATATTACTTGCAAATACAATATGTTCATCAAAGTTTGTATTTAAATTTTGTGTTGTAACTAAACTTCCATCTTTATAAAATTTTATTGTTTGAGTTCCACTATCCATATCTAAAGCCAAGCCTATGATATTTCCATTCGTGTAACTTGTGCTACTTGAAAAACTTGATGCTGATACAGAAGAACCATCAAAATAACCACTTCCTCCATCTACATACCAAACTGTTCCTCCAGTAAGGTGAGGGTCGTTGTTTTCCCCAGTGTAATATTTTTCCATATTTGATTCAGCTATTCCGACCATTGTAGAACCAACAGTAACAACTCTATACTCTGCATACCATTTTCCAGTTTTAACTCCAAAACTAGATTGAAAATAGGAATAAGCTAGAGTGCTAATAGAAACTTTTGTATAACCTTCACCTAATACTGGACTTCCTTGTGATGGCGAGAGTGGATTCATAGTACACCAATTATTTTCTGGACATTCTGGAATGTTGGCATCATGTGATGATAAATTATTAACAGCCCAGTGGTTGTTTTGACCACTAGAGTCATCACCAATATTAGTAGGATTTGCAACAGCACCACTTGATTGTGATGTTCCAGTTCCAATAAACTTTAAATGATAACCTTGAGTGCCATGAGAACCATTATAAGCCTTTGGTATCCAAACACCATGTTTAAATTCTCCAAATGAATTTATATTAAAAGAACTGTTTGCTGTTCCACTAGTATCAGAAAAAAAAGATAGACCATCAACTGAATGGAAATCTGCTAAATAACCATCTATTCTATAATCTTCATGTGGTGATGCTCTGTAATCACTAATCATCTCAACTGTTGAACCTGCATTGCCAGTTTGATACCAATTCATTGCTAATAGTGCATTTTGTTGTGGATTGGTACTGCTAGGTGCAGAATCAAATGCAGTTTCTTTAACTCCATTAACATAAATACAAACTCTGTCTGTTGCAGTTGCTTGTGTAGTATCAACTGCTACAACAATATGATACCAAGCATTAGGGTCACGAAATTGTCTTTTTGTAATGATATTATGTGTAACACTATCACCGACATAACCAATAAATAAAAGTCTTTGACTACTAGTTATAGATATATAAATTATATCAGCTACACCACCACCTTCACCTTTAGAATAAAAATAAGGATTTGGCGAAACTCCTGCGACATTAAATTTTGTCCAAAAACTCCAAACATTTTTTTGTCTATCTCCACTTGAAGAATTTACAAGTGTTCTTTGCAAAGTATGAGTTAATCCATCTAAACGTAACGAATTAGAAACTGCACCATTGTAAAACTCTGCACTTGCTCCAAACCAATTTTCTGAACTTACCATTTAATTACCCAAAGTTTAGTTGTGGTGTACCTAATAAAATTGAATTGTCTGCTTTAATGAAGTAAGGCACGATATCAAAAGCATCAACAGTACTAGACAAACTCAATGTTGCACCACCAACTGTCTTATAATTTCCATGATGACTTACTGACCCAGTTCCAGAACTAGGTTGAACAAATACTATTACTCCAGTTTGACCAACATTCCCTGCTTCTGTGCTAGGTTCTGCTAAACTATTTGAACCAGATGATAATTGAACGATAAAATTTTGGTCTGTATCAAAATTTAACGTCAACCCAGAAGATTCATCAATTGCAGGAACACAAGCAGTTCCTAAAACAATTCTTCCATTTCCATTAGGTGTTAAAGTAATATCGCCATTAGCACCATCAGCTATAGTTATATTTCCAGAGTTTGTACCAGAATTTGTATTTAAAATTAAATCACCAGTACCATTTGTTGTAATCGTAGCATTTGCATTACTATCACCAACTTGAACTGTGTCTGCTTGTAATGTTACATCTCCAGTTCCATTAGGTACTAAATCAATATTTCTATTTGATGTTGAAACGATATCATGGGTTACTACATCTAAATTACCACCTAGTTGTGGTGAAGTATCTCCAGAAACACTTGTTGATGAATCTGATACGTTTACTGTATTTGCTGATGTATTAAAAGTAGCAAAAGTAATATCATCTGTACCATCATAAAACTTTAATATTGGGTTAGCTGAATCAGTGATATCTAACCACATCATTCCATTATCAAAATAACTTGGTCTTGATGTTCCTGCATGAAATTGACCTAGATTTTCTAAAATTTTATTTAAATCTGACCTAAATGAAGGAAACGATTGATTTGCTACTTGCAAATCAGTTGGTCTATTACTTGAACTTGGATATCCCATTTATTAAACTCCTTTAGAAACCTTTAGCTATAAAATCAAAAGTTTTTGAAACTCCTGCATTTGAACTATTAAAAAAGGCAACATCAAATCCATTTATTGTTTTATTTGATACTGTAAAATAATCGCCAGTTGCCATACCTTGTCCAGTTATCCCTATTGCAAAATTAGCACTTTTGAATGGGTTTGTAAATGTGATTGATTTTGTTCCAGTTCCAGAAACAATATCATTGCCACTAAATATTCTATCTTTCATATCAACTGTTACTGTTGCTTCTGATACAACTGGTGTTGTTGCTGAGTCTCTTGAAATTAAAACAACTTTAAATTTAAAATATCTAGCTTCATATTCTCCAATCACAAAACCTCTAAAATCAGTGTAAGTAACATTATCATCACTTGTTGCTATTTCTAGATGAGCATTTTGATTTACTGGTGCATCACCATCAAAACCAGAACTTGCATCATCAAAATCTCCAGACCTATTATCAAATAAATCATCTGGGTTGTCAGCACTTGTATCTAATTCTCCAGTTACAGTAACAGTATGTTTTGCACCTATATCAATTACATCTGCAAACTCATAACTGCCAGTTGATAAAAAATCAGCATTACTTGCACCAGAATCAAAAAATCTAGTTGTATCATCATCAAAATTTCCACTTGCTGAATCAAATAATTCTGATGAATCTAATTCTATTGCTCCATCAACTAAAACTGTATCTGTAAATGTACCACCAAAAGTTGGGTGTTCTGATTGAGTTGTTATATTATTAAAATTTAAAGCACTTGTTACATTTGAAATAATGGAAGTAGCATTTGAACTAACATTGCCATTTTTATCAACTGCTTTTATTAAATATGTTCCTTGTCTTGCTTGAACAGTGATTGATGTTGCAGGTCTTGATACTCTTTCAACTAAAGCAACACTATTTAACCAATCTGCTGTTCCATCAACTTTTTTAGAAAATCTAATATTATAAAAAGATAAATCTAAATCTGGTACAGTTTCCCATGATAAATGGGCATCTTCTCCAGAAACATTACATGAAAAATCTGTTACATCTGATGGTGGTGCAGATTCTCCAACGATTGTTCTATTTGCTGAAACATAAGTTGAAGAAACACCTAAACTATTTATTGCCTTTACTCTAACATTATAAATTAAATCATCTTTTACATTTAAAACTCTATGAGTTAATCCAGAGCCTTGAGCATATACTATAAAATCTGTTTCAGTGCTTAACTTATATTCTACTTGGTAAAAATCAACAAATTGGTCTGGACTTGCTCCAATAGTTATGTCTAAAGCAACAATAACTGTTCCTGCATTATATTCAATTAATTGGTCTGATAAAGTAACACTTGCAGGTGGTTGTACTGAAAAAACATTTGGTAAGGTTGTGTCTGGAATTGTTGCAACTTCTTGTTGAGTTCCAAATGTGTAAAAACTATCTTGATGTTCAGACAGAACCAAATTTATTGTGTGGTCTGAATTAATGGTCATTCCCTGCACTCTAAAAGGCTTTGCAGAGAAACTTGGTGTCGCATGAGTAATATTGACCAAATCACCAACTGCTAAATCTAATGCTGTTGCATCTGCTTTTAATGAAACATCTAAACTAGTTCTTGACCTTCTTAATATTATTTCTGCCATTTCTTGAGCTTGATATGGACTATTTAACATAGAAAAATCAAACCTACCTTCTAACAATAAACCACCATCTGCTGTTTTCATTGTTGAATGTTGGTCTGCACTTGCTAAACCAGTTTCATCTACTGGTGGAAATTGTGCTGTATCAGATTGATAGCTTTTACTTGGGTTATTAAAATTAACAATTACTCTATTATATCTTGAGTTTTTGTTTTTGCTTGTTACAGATATACCACCAATAATATTATCTTCTGTAAGGCTTATAGAAGCTGTTCCAGTGCTTTCAACTAAAATATTATATTTACCTGCTGTAAAATTTAAATANCCNCTANANCCCCTTAAAAAGCNTTTNACNTTATCNATAGCTTTTTTTGAAGTATCTATAACTGTATGNCTATTCATNAAATCNATAGCACTAGCACCACTAAAAGGNGTTATNTGNGTATCNCANACATCNCCTGCTGTTTGCCAATCTGCAAAATTNGAATCAAAATANNNATTNGTTATNCCCATACCAAATCTATCATTNCTNANATAATCTAATAATTGATAAACTGGNTTATCNGAATATGCCCAAGTTGTACTATCATCTTTTCTGTGGCTACCAGAACCACCAGTAACTGTGCTATCTAAATTAGGGTTATAAACCTTTTTCCCCTGCACAACAGCTTGAACAGTTGGCAATGAGCCAAATTTATCTCTATTCCATTCAAACCTAATAGCAAGGTATGCTAAACCTCTTAATCTATGATTTGATGTCCATGAACTTAATGTAGATAATAAACTTGATGCAGTTTGGCTATCAGAACCAAAATGTGGTTCTACTGTTATTAAACTTGCACCATCATAAAAATTAGCATCACTACTAGCAACAGTTACTTGAGTATTATCTGCTAAATCCCCAGTAAATGTAACTTGATTATCATTGACAAATATTGACGTAATGTCATTTATTTCGCCCTCACTCAATACTAGAGCCATGTAAAGATATTGATTATCAGAACCAGAAGTTTCTAAAAAAACAATATTTCCACCAACTTTTCTTGTGCCATAAACTATAGGTATAGCTCCATTAGCACTTTTTTTATTAACTAATATTCCTCTAGCATCTAAGTCTGCTTGTATTTGTCCAAAGTCTGGAATTTCTGGTTGGGGTATTATCCATGATATAACATCATCTACAAGGTCTACAGCACCATCTACTATGTCTGCACCTAAATCAAAAACATCTTCAACAATATCAAGTGGGTTACACATTTAGTTTAACCTCCAATTTGAACCCAAATTTTTAAAACCTAATTTTTTAAATACTGGGTCAATATTAAGACCAGATGTTACCGATAAATACATAGGTAAATCTTTTCCTAACTTTTTAATAGAGTCAACTAATGCACTTACAAACTTAAAATTTCTAAAACTTTTCTTTACATAAATTGTATGAATATTTATACATTCTTGTTTGCTAAACCAATGTTCGCCTTTATAAAACATTGTGCAACCTATAACTTGCTCTAAATCTAAATCTTTAAGTAAGATAATTGTTCCTTTTTGAAGCATTACATTTATAAAATTTTTAAGTTTTTTGTTATCTACTTCTGGATAATTCATATTTTGTAAATCTTCATCTTTAAAAGTAATTAAAAGTTCTGAAATTATTTCTACATCTTTTTTTTCTGCTTTATACAAATGAACACTCATTATCTACCCCACTTAATATCTCTTACTGTAAGAGCAGAAAACTCCATACCTTTATCACCAGAAAAAAATCTTTGTTGNGAATTNTCTGTNGTNGTTCTTCCAGATGTTTTGCTAAAATTACCCCAATGTGATGTAACAGTTAAAACTATTTTTGCTGTTGTAGTATTATCAGTAATTTTATAGTCATTTATTGTTCCATAAAATAATAAAAATGGGTCAGATATTAAAGCTAAATTACCATCTAAAAAACCTCTATAAATATGTACATCATCATTAATAATATTTTCATTCAAAGCTATTGAAACATAAGTTTGGTCAACACCAGACAAACTAATAATAAGTGAATTTTTTGTAGGTTTATTTGTTTCGCTAACAGCACTTATATTTTTAAGATGACCATTAGATAAATACGTTCTTGAACTTCCAGAAACACTAGAACTTATGTCAAAACTTGCATTTGTTAAATATATCGGTGTACCAAACCCTAATTCTATCAACAAAACTGGTTCTATAATACCAGTGGCTAATTCTGTTTTAACTGCACTTGTTAAACCTCTAGCCATTTATAAACTTTCTCTTACATCAAACTCATAAGTAAATAATAAATTACCATCTTTATCACTTTGTCCTGCACTAAATTCTTGAACATCACTTTTTAAATAAACTGTAAATGGCACTGAATCATAGGTAACAGAACTATTATCTGCCAGTGCTTCCCTTAATGGTGGCTCTATAGTAACTGTAGAAGCATTACTTGATGATGTTGCATCTTCTACAACCATATAAACTTTATCATGTGCAAACTTAATTAAATCCCCTGCTTTTAGCCTACCTGCACCATCTCCTGCAAAACCATCTATTGCTATTGTAGTATCTGCGACTGCATGAACTCCATTGACTAATAATGTGCCAGTTTCGTTGCCTTGTGCATTTAAATAGCTTGGGAATGTAACAGTGAAATTTTCTTGTTTACTTCTTTGCTTCATTATAAATGCCATAACTGGTGCAAAATCTGCTCTAGTCATAGGTGGGTATTGTATTGTAAAGCTAAAATGTTGCCCTTGTATTTGCCTTCTAAATGTCTTGCCACTATCAGTTTCACTAAATAAAGTTTTTTGATTGCTTTGTAAATTGACTGCAACAAAATTAGTTTTTGGTAATGCTCCACTCATACTATTGCCATTTTACCCTTTTCATTCATAGCACTGTTTATAATATTAACTAGTGTACCTCTACTATTCACTAATAGCTCATTAAATCCTCTAGCATCAACAGTATTAATATTAAAATTTACTGTTACTGGTTGGTTCATACTTCCAAGTTTATTATTTGGTACAACATTTGAAGGTCTATCTGGAACAACCAATTCTGCACCTGCTTCACCTACCATGTAGGGTTGCCCTTGATTCATACGACCACCAAGTCTACGACCTTGATATTTTTGTTGGGAAATACTTGCTATTTGAATAGCACCCAAAGCACCTATAGCAATAGCCAATGGTATATTAGGTAAAACTTTAGCAACTGCTCCTGCTGTGTCCATTATTGCTTCGCCTAATCTAAAAGCTTTATTTAATTGAAATGCTTTTCTATTACTTTGAGCAAGTTGGTCTAATGCTTCCCTGCCAACTTTCTTTGCCAAATCTGTTTTGTCTTTACCAGACATTTTTTCAAGTTCTATTTCACTTGCCCTACCAGATTTTATTAATTGGAAATTGTCATCAAATACTTGTTTTCTAATTGCTTTTTCTTTTTCTGCTGTTTCATGAGCAATTTGCAATAATTTGTCAGCATTTATTCTAGCAAGTTCGGCTTTTAATTCATCATGACCTTGTATTCTTTGAATTTCTTTTTCATTCATTTCTTTTTGTAATTCAAATTCAGTGTTTAATTNTTCCCTCAATGGGTNAATAGGGTCAATNAGTTCNGAACCAGTCATNCTTCTATCAAGTTGAGTTCCTTGCCCCATTTCTGANCCAGTCATAAATTTTTTATTTAATTCTTCTTCTTTCTTGATAAGTTCATCAATTTTTTTCATTTCTTTNATTAATTTGTCTTGACGTTCTGCTGTTAAAAATACTTGTCTATTTTTTCCAACATTTTGTTCTTCTATAGCTTTTGTTAATTCTTTTTCTTTTTCTATTTGTGCATTTACTAATTCTAGTTCCCTTTGAAATAATTCTAATTGCTTTCCTTTTGCTTTTGAAATAGCAAGTTCTATTAGTTTCTTTTTTTCTAATAATTTAGTAAGTTTCCTATTTGGCTCAATGCCACCTGCGACTGCATCATTCATTTCAGTAAATGCTATTGCAATTCCAATCAATGCACCAATAACAGTTGTTTTGGTTACTTTGGAAAAAAGTCTTAGGTTTTTAGTAGCCATAGCAATATTTAAAGATAATGTAAGAAAACCAGTTGCTATTTTGCCTACAATCAAGGCTATACCTATCGTTTTTATTGTTTCAAAATTATCAGCTAAAAACCTAACTGCTTCGCCAGTTGCAATAACTGCTTCTGATAACCCTTTTCCAATAGCTTTTGCTATATCATCAATTGTATCTTGATTATCTTGTAATGCTTTGTCTAATGCACCAAATTCTTGTTTTAAACCAACAAAAAAACTTTCTGCAACAACCTTTTGAAAATTAAAGAACTTATCACCTATCATTGATAAAGTTCCCTCTAAGGTTTTAGCTAAATCACTTGTAGCACCTGCCATAGTGCCATTTGCACCAAAAACTTTTTCAAATGCTTCTGCTGTTTCTTCTGCTGTTACTGTTGCACCTGCTTTAAAACCTAGTAAATCCCTTACACCTCTTTCTCTAAATATGTCTGCACTTGCAATTCCTGCTGATAATGACCTTTGTATTTGTTCTGCTGTGGTTCTAAAATCTAATCCAGTAACAGATGCAACATTACCAGTTATTTCAAGCATTTTGGCTAATTCATCTGCATCTTTGGAAACAACAGCTAGATTACCTGCCCCTGCTTGTATCTGCTCAAGACTAAAAGGCACTTTCCCTGCAAATTTAGCCATTTCATCAAAGGCTTTTGCACCTTCTTCGGCACTACCAAATAAAAATTTTAATCTAATTCTAAGGGATTCAACTTGTTTGCCAACATCAATAAATGATTTTATGGCAACACCTGCACCTAAACCTATGAAAGCATTTCTAAGGTTAAAGACTGCACTTTTAAGACCATCTACACCTTTTGTTGCAGATTGCATAGCTTGTCTGGTTTTATCCTTCGCTATGATGTCTATGTTTACGTCTTTAGTTGCCACTTTTTGCCCTTGCTAATCTTTCTTGTCTATCTCGTTCTTCGCTTTGAATTTGATAATATGCTAACCACATATTAAACTCGTAAACTGTCATTTGCAAGATTTCGGCTACTGTCTTATGAAGTTTTTCAGCTAAACTAAAAATATTATGTAGTTCTACATCATTTCTTAGTTTTTTTTATAATCTTCAATATCTGTGTTACCAGTACCCATAATTTTAGTAGCAACATCAGCAATTATATTTGTATCAGCTTTAGTTTTGAATTTTAGTATATGACTTGCATTGAACATTTTATTGCCATCTTTTGTTAAAGCTTTTTCAATAATTACATCAATTAATACTATAAGGTCTGTTCCACTTGCACCTTTAAATATCTTTTGTTTTTCAAGCATATTAAATGGTTTGCAATAAATTGCTTTATCGCCAACTAATCCCCATTCGGGTACTTCAATAACTTGTGTGTCAAGTGTACTGAAATGGTCTTTTATACCATCAAAATAATCAATATTTTCAGACATTAGACAGTTCCGATAGTAATACCACCAGACCCTTGTAATGCAACAGTTCTAGTTGTTACACCATCTAATGTAACACCCACTGACATACTTGTAACAATACCAGTACCACTAAAGCTTTCATCACCACTTGAATTACCTTCTGGTAAAAATACAAAGCTTAGACTTGAGCCTTGTGTTAAAGATGCTTGTTGAGCATTTGTTTCATCATAATTCATATCAATAGATGCAGTGAATGTACCCCTGCCAACTAAAAATGATTTATTAGAATCCTCTAATGCTGTAGTTTCAACAACATCTTGTGTTGTATCTAAAGTATATCCAGTAACATTGCCGATAGCTGTGCCACCAACAGTTATTACCCCTTCTTTACCATGATGTGTAGCCATTTAGACCTCCTTTGCTTCTGGTTCAGATGTTTCTTCTGCTTTTTTTGCAGACTTTTTATCTTCTAATTTATAGCCTAATTTTATGTAATGGTCTATATAATCTTCGGTAACAGTAATTATATCTTTACCTTTTTTCATTGTAATGTCTTTAGCCATTATGCACTCCCTCTAGTAAATTCATATAAAACCCTTGCAGTAATTCTAACACCACCATAAGGGTAAATTGTACCTTCGTCAGTTGATGCTTCAATAATTTGCGTATCTAAAGCATTTCCATTTCTTGTAACATCATTATCTAATGTTTCTTCAATAACTTCAATCAATTGATTTCTTTTTGTATCTATATTTGTATCTGTGCCTTTAGCAAATGCAACTATTAAAAAATCTATTGTACCAGTATAAGTGCCAGAACCAGTAACACCTATACTTGCAACTTCCCTTGTTTCATCACCACTTTGAACAAATAAAGCAGGAAATTGGGCATCAGATAATTCTTCAACTTCAAAAGGCTCTCTAGTAATTTTTTTAAACTCAATAGGACTTGTAACAGCATCAAGTTTAGTAATTATATCACCTGCAATATTTTCTCTTTTGCTCATATACCCATTTCTTTAAAATAAAATTTAGAAAATTCTGCTCTTAGTTTATCTTCTTCTTTATTTCCTATTGAGAAAAATGGTCTAGTAATTCTACGTTTACCAACACCTAAAGAATCATGATAACTTGCAATCTTTGCTCTTTCCATATTTGAAAAAAACAATGTGCTTTTCATACCACCAGTTCTAAAATCTAAACTTCTAAACATTTTGCCAGTATCAGTAAGGTCTACAAAACCAGTTTGTCTACCCCTCTTTTTTCGGCTTCTGACAGTGCCTTTTGCATATCCTCGCATTTTACCACCATCTGGTAGTTTACCTGCTTGTGTTCGCTTTGTAATCATGAGAATAGCCATATTAGAAACTCTTTTTAAACCCTTACTAATAACTGACTTTTGTTTTCTGCTTAATTTTTTTAAAAAATTAGTAATCTCTACAGTATTTACATCAACTTTGACATCTACTGCCATTATCTGACCAATCTTAAATTATGTAAGGGTTCTTTTTCGGAATCGCTGACTGTACCTCCACCATCTTCGTCATATTCCACTCCATCTCTAAGAATAGCTTGAAATTCTTCATCATATCTATCTCTATAAAAATCTATTTGGACTTGAAAAGCATCTTTGCCCTCGCCAGTGTCTGGGTCTCTCCACTTCGTCAAAATAGGATATACATATTTCCATAAACACAAATAAACTACTGATTGTGTCCATTGTGAGTCAGTAAGCTTAGAACTATCCATTTCTACAGATGTAATCTTGGTAATGTCCTTATATCGGACTTGATGCCTATATCTTTCCCACCATTCTTCACGAATACGTCTAAGAACGTCATTTTCAGCAAATTGCAACTGGTCTGCAAAATCAGCTATTCCAAAACCTAAAATGTCTGGTTGTATTTTTGTAAGACTAGTATTAGTTACATTAAATTCGTTTGTAGCCATTACTCAGCTTTCTTAGTTGTTTTTTTTGCTTTAGGTTCTTCTTTTTGCCATTCACTATCTACTTTTGGTTCAGGCTTGGGTTCTGGTTTTACTTCAACTTTTGGTTGTGCTTTTGGCTTACCATCATCAAGCTTCCAACCTCTTATTCCCCAAATCTTCATATTGTTTTCGTAATCTATTTTTCTTCTTTCGATTACTCTATCGCCTTTAACAAGTTTGACCATTTCCATAATTCTAATTCCTTAAAGAAAAGGGGTGGTTGCCCACCCCATAAGTTCTTAGTTAGCTAAAGTGTCTGCTGTTAACTTAACTCCATAACTATCATGAATTTCACTAACACCATAAACTGCTGTAGCAACAATTTCATCTGCTCTTAATGAAGCATCTCTTTGTGATTCAATTTTTAAATCCTGCATCATTGCTAATGCAAGTGCATCTTGAGAGAATACACCACCGATAGAGTCATCTGAACCATCTACAGAAATATTTGAAGATTCAAAGATTTGAACCCCTGCAATACTTCCAACAAAACCACTTCTCATAGCTTCATTTGATAATTCTGTATCTCTACCAACAAATGTATTTGTTAAAGACTTCTTCACATTAAAGATTTGCTTTGGGTGAAACACACCATAATATGGTGCAGGTGCATTTGCAGTTCTTAGTTCTGCACTTGCTTCAAATATGTCTTGAACTGTTAATTCTTGACCTGCTCCACCTGCTTTTTCTGTGGAAAATCCAGTAAATAATGCTGATAAATCTGCATCTAGTTTTCTAGCAATGGCTTCACCAAATAGTCTACCTATATCACCTGCAACATTTCTTGAAGCAGAATTTCTAGCTAAATCAGTTAGTGTTGTCATAATACCAACTTCTGATGCTGTTATTGTAACAGAACTTGGGTTTACTGCTGTATTTGATAGGTCAGATGCTTCACTTACTGCTGATGCTGATACTGTTGCATAAATCGGTACTTCAACAGACTTTCCACCACCTGCAATAGTGTAGTTTCTAACTAAATTTCTCATTATTGATTGCTCACTAGCAACAAACAATGCTTCTGCCACTATTTCGGTATATAACTCCGAAATGGTGGTTGAGGTTGTTTCATTTGCCATTTAATACTCCTTTAAATTATTGATTGGCATTAATAACTCGAGGTTGAGAATCCCTATGCTTTCTCCATTCAGCATATTTTTTCTTATCCTCTGGGTTGTTCATATCTAATTCCCCAATATTTAAAGGCTTATTGAGTTCTTGCCTATCCACATTTGACACTGTGCCACTGCCACTAGGGGTTGCAGAAACAAAGTGTGGGTTCTGTGTTAAAAACTCTTGTACCAACTCGTCAGTGGTAAAAAGTTCCCCATTAGAATTATATCTAGGTAATCCATTTTTATCAAGTATTTCTACATTGCCACTTTCATTTAGTTTTATTTGCGACTGTAAAAGGCTAACTACTTGGTCTGGGTTTATAGCTTTATTCTTTGATGCTGATGACAATAAAGACTTGTTTATTTTAATATCAACAAGTTGGCTTTCAAGACTTGCCTTTTCTTTATTCCATTCTTGAGTTTTATTTTTTAAAATTTCTTCAAACTCACCCTTCTGAATTTTTTGTTTTTCTTCTAAATCTTTCTGGGTTTTGACTGCTGTTACAGCTATGTCAATATCATCAACACCTAGCTTTTTATACATCTGGCTTCTTTCTTGAGCCAATCGCTTTTTTACTATTTCTGTAACTTGGTCTTGAGTAAAGGTATTTTCAACTGGCTTTTGCTCAGTATCTTGTACTTCAACATTTGGTTCAGCAGTTTGTTCTACTTGATTTTCTTCCATTTAAATCTCCTTAGTTGGATATGTTTCTTTATATCAAATTTTTGCACCTTTTGGCAATACTACCTCTTTAACTGGTACATTATCAAAAATAGCTTGTGCTATTCTATCTATATCATCATTTGGGTCTCGGGTAACTGTTTCTGGGTATTCTTCACCAAATACTTCTTCATATAAATCATGATATTCTTTACCAGTTTGTACTTTTGATAATTTATCAATTCTTTGTTTTTCTGTTAATGCCATATTTACCTCTATTGTCTTTCAAGTTCATCTAATCTTTTTTCAAACTCTTTTACTGTGTTTGGTATAAAACTTTTAGCTATGTCATAAGCTTTTTTGTCATGCCTAATTGCAAATAGGTTTGCAAATATTTCTGTAGGCACTGAATCTGGTTTTCTCCAATAACTTTCACTATGCCCCCACATTTTGTAGTTTCTTCTAAATTTTCCTTTTGCTAAAGCATCAAAAATATCACTTACCTCTCCATATCCATCACCTTTTAAAACTGTACCTTTTGGAGTTGAAATTATTCTATCTGGGTCAAGTGATGAATATATTGGTCTTTCTTCTCGTGTTGCTAGTTTGTTAAACATTTTTTTATATTCAGATTCGTCTATTTGATATTCTTTACCTACATATTTACCTTTTAGTTTTTCTTTATCTTTTTTAATCGCTTCTAAAAAATCTTTATTTGCTTCTGACCATGCTACTGGATAGTTTTTTGTATGTTTATATGAAACATAGTCAATATGATGCCCATATTCATGAGCAATAACATAACTTTTAACTGGCGATAACCTGCCATCTTGTGCATTTAATTCTGCATTAAGTTGCTTTGTACTTGGAACATAATAACCTGCTTTTGTGTTTCTAATTGTTGAAGGCTTGTCTAATTTTTCTACAATAATTTTTTGTTGGTCTGTTAATTGTGAATTAAAATCATCATTATAGGCTTTTATTTTAGCTTTACTTGGCTTTGTTTTTAATCCTTTGTTCAGTAAAAATCCTATTGAAACATCTGAAACTACTCCTCTAGGTGGTGTTGGTGGTGGCAGTTCTTCCTCTGTAGGCAGTTCATCTACTGTTTCCTCGCCCCATGCAGGGTCTGTAGGTATCCAAGTGTGTCTGCACCTATAACCACCCCTAACAATAAAAGGGTCTCCAGTGGACTTCCCTTGCCATGCTCTATTGTTCCACATATCCCTTATTTGTTCTTCGGTAAGTGTCTTATTAAGCATTTCTTGGCAAAAAGGTCTACTATCCCTAACTAATGTGCCAGTGTATGTGAAATGATTTAATCCTGCTTCTTTTGCTTTAGCTACTGTAAACTGCCCATGAAACTGCATTACTGAATCATGTGCTATTTGACTTGCATAACGTCTAAGGTTGTTTCCTGCCCTATCAGAAGCATATTGAGTATGTAATTTTCTTACAGCATCTTCTACTTGAGCTTTTTTAGTGCTATCAAATTTATTTTCATTAATAAAATCAACTAATTCGTTTATCTCAGCAGTATTTGATGTTTTATAAACTCCATTTATGTGAGATTTGATATTGCTTACCATATCTTCAAATGGTCTACCTGCTATTGTACTTTGGTATATTTCGTCATTGATAACTTTAGAAAATCTTTCAGCTATATCTTCAAAACCACTAAATGATTGTGTCTTTAGTGCATTGATTGTCTGTAAATCTACTTCTGTAAGGCTCTTAAACTTCTTAGGAATAGGCATTTCGCCAAAAGTGTCCAATACCTCTTTAGCTATCTTATTATACTCCTCATTGATGATTATATCGGCTTCATTAAGGTAGTTATCAGCTACTAACTTTCTTATCTGGGGTTGTAATTGTATTGCAAGTCTTTGAGATACTAACTGCCCTTTTGTGGCTCTTGTAACTTCCTTAACAACATCTTCTTCTAGCTTGTATAAGACATTGATTATTCTTTGTTCATGTTGGTCAGCTAATTTTTCTAAAATTCTGGACATATTTTACAATGGAAAGTCTTTTTTCCATGCCCTTATAGACCAGTATGCAGGACTTAATGTTTTTTGCCCTTTTACTTCTTTTAAAACACCACCCATTCTAGCTAAAAATGATTTTTGCCTTGCAGGTATGTTTTTCTTTATAGACATACCCCTAGCACCAAAAGTAACTTTCTTAATATTACCAGTTGCTTTGTTTTTCACATAAACACCAAACTTTTTTCTCTTAGATTCTGCTGTAGATAACCTAAAAGGTTTATTTAGCTTTACTTCTTTTCCTCTGTATTTTGCCATTGTCTATCGTCTAATCTTTCGTTTGTTATCATTCCACAAGCTATACACTTATAAACATCTTTTAACTCAGTTTTTTTAAGTGCAACTTTGCACCTAATACAAAATTTAGTTTTTTCTTCTTCCATATAATCATTTCTTTTTACGATTTCTTTTCTGTGCAGTTCTGATTATTTCTTTATCAAATGTTGCTCTTGAACCTAATTTTATTAGTTTGTTTACCCTAGCCATTGCCCATGCTGACATAGGTATTCTTGGTCTACTCCCTGCTGAAAGAAATGCACCTTGACCTTTACGATAACTACGTTTTAAATCTGTAATATTAAATAATTTAGACTTTTTAGCTTTTGCTTTCAGTGTTGCAACAACTTTAGCTGATAAAGGTTTTCTTCTAACTGCCATTATGCTCTATTCCTTCGCCTTAATAGTGCTAAAGGTATTCTTGCACCAGATTTATATAAAGAACTAATTTGCTTCAAAAGGTTTGCCCTAGCACTTCTTTTTGCACCTTTTAAACCAGAAAGATATTTTTTAGGAATACCAGTTTGTTTATCTTTAGGAACTCTACGAATTTTACGTTTCTTCTTCTTCAACTGTTTGCCCTTCTACTTCTGTGGTTGTAAATTGCCCCCTTACAGTTCTAGCACTATCTATTTCATCATTTATAGTTTTCATCATTTCACTATCATCAATAACAGCTTCAGCTATTTGTTTATCTAATTCTTTGTTAAATGTTTCTGATTTGATGCCACTAGCTTTAGCCATTTGTAAGTATTGCAGGTCATTTGCCCAATCTCTTATATCAAATGTATCTGGATAATTTACTTTACCATTCCATTCTCTATCCTGCCATTTAGCAAATAAACCCCAGATTTGTTCTTCTGCATTTTCTAAATAATCTGCTTTCTCTGATAATCTAGCATTCAGTAGTTGAAATTCAGTCTGCAATGCTATTCCACTAGCTATTTGGTTACCAGTTGCCCTTACAGAACCCATATGAGTAATCCTATCAATGGCATCAACTTTGTTTTGAATACATTTCATAATACCATCTAGGTTTTGCCCACTTGGTTGGATAATGTAGGGTTTTAAACTAGCATCTAAATCTTCTGGAACTTCTATAATTGCTCCTGCACCTGCACTAGCTTCAACATTAGGTGTTTTAACCAGACTTGGGTGGTTTGCCAATCTAATTAACTGTTCTTTTTCTGAATAGTCATTGTAAATTGATTGTTGTAAGTAGGCAACGTCAGCTAAGTCGCTGATTCCAATAGGTCTTTTTGCACCTCTAAGGTTATAAACATTTACAGCAGGTATTACACCGATAGGGTTAGGTATTTCTTCAATTAGTCTAGGTTTTTTATCTGTATATTCTTCGCTGTAATCCTCAAATTCATAAGTCATTATAGCTTCTTCTGTAAATACCTTAATGATTGCTCTATCTGCATTTATATCTTCTATAACAACCAACATATCTAAATAAAACCTACCACTTGCAGAACGTCTATAATTCCAGTTCACAACATTTTCTGGGGTATATATTGAAACGTAAGGTCTAATATCTTGTGCTAATTCTTCTGCTCTAGTCTTAGCATTTGATTGTGGCTTATCTACAATTACCCAACAATTACCATAAATACTAGCGTTCATCTGCACTTCTCGCATGATGGTATTGAAGTTTCTACCATCTAGGTCAGCATCTTCTAAAAATGAAGCTAATTGTAAATCACCATCTAAATCACCATAATCTCTAGTTGGTGGTACTCGCCATAAAAAGCTTGTATATATTTGAACTACGTTTTTACAGTGGTTATCTACTGGGGTATGTCTAATCCTAGCATCATATTCCTCTGGTGTTTCTAAAATATATCTATGCAGGTAATATCCATTTTTATAATCGTTACCACCTAAATAACTGCGAATGTAAAACTCCCAGTTTGATATATTTGAATGCCATAAGTCATGTTTGCTTTGTAGAAATTCTTTATCCATTAACTCCACCTTTTTTGAGGGGTTGCCACAAAATCCCTTCTAAGTGGAAAAGTATATTCAATAAAATAACCTAGAGCATCATTCATATGGTCATATCCACTATCTTTATCTGGAATGTGTGTTCCCTCTTTATAAATCTGTCTTTCTATTGAGTTAATCACATTCTTACATGATTTTACAATAAACAGATTGTTTTTACCATTAACATTTTTTAATCGTGAATTAACAGAGTTAATCCTATCCCTAACCATAGGTGCTGTGTTCCTACATCTTACATCAAAACCATTATTTTTCAATATACTTATGTCAGTAAATCCACCTGCTGATGTTTTTCTTTGTCTAGCACTAGGGTCTGGATAAACAAGTATATTTTTATTTTTATATCTATTCTTAATTTCTTGACACATTTCTTGGGTATTTGATGAATAAATTTGTATTTCATCTATTACAAAAACAATATCTTTTTCTACAACACAAACTACAGCAGTCATAGGGTCTACGTTAAAATCTAAACCTATGTGCAGGAACTGATGATTTTTATTATATTTATCAATTATATTTTTATCCCTGCTAAAGTTGTAGTAAATCATTCCAGAATAATTAACAAATGTAGCTTCATATTCCTGCTGAAACGTTCTTAAATCTAAATCTTGTTTAGCTTGTTCTATTTCATCTTCTGATACTTGCTCACCTTCTAAAGTTGTAAATTGAAAACTTTTCCAATCTTTATTAGTCTCACCCATTTTATATAAATCATATGACCAGTTACCAAATCCTCTAGGACTCCCACAAAATAGGGCATGACCTTTTGTATCTGATAATGTAGGTCTAAGCACTTCATACCAAGCATCTTTGTTTACATCTGCAAATTCATCTATACATAAAAAGTTTAAACCTACACCTCTTAGAGATTGCTCATTATCGCTTCCCCTAAGTGTTATCTGGCTATTATTCTTGAGTGTTATTGTTAAATCACTATGGTTTATACTCTTTGCCCATTTATGATATATCATTTTTTCTTTTAATACACCCCAACAAATAGCTTTTGCTTGTCTATAACTGGGTGCAACATACCAGACCTTTTGATTAGGTTTACTGGCAAATTTAGCTAATTCGTTTATAGCTAGGAATGTTTTACCAAATCTTCTACCAGTAATTAAAACCCTAAACCTTGAATCATCTTGTATTACATTCTTTTGAGGGTTTGTTAATGGCATTATTTTCGACCTCTATTTAATCTGATAGACCTAATTCTTAAATTTTTGATTTTATTATCTCTGGGGTTTCCATTTTTATGGTCAATATATTTACCTTTTATGGCTTTCAAACCTTTTATTTTTTTCATAATACGTCTAGCTTTATTTCTACTTGACCTATTTTTAATTTGTTTTGGTTTGGAATGATAAGTTTTATATTCTTTTTTGTAGTTTCTCATTAATCAGCAGACCATACTAAAGGTTCATCTAATTCTGCTGTTTCATGTCTATCTTTTTGACCTAAAATATTTTTACCTAAAAATATCTGCATAGTAACATTCCCTGCTTCTGCTGAATCCCATTGCAGTTGTCTAAGTCTAGTTTTTCCAGATGCTCTCCCTTTTGTAATATATTCGGAATAACTCTTTCTAATAAGGCTTTCATCACAACCATAAAAGTCTGCTATTTCTACGTTACTACAACCATATTTAGCTAATTTGAAAACTTCTTCTGTATCAATATTATATTTTTTTGGTCTTGCCATTTCCTAATTTCCCTTTAGTGAGGTAATTAAGATTTATCTAATATTTTTCTAAAAATCCACAATATTTTTAATTTTCCTACATTTTCGGCTTGATTTAAGAGCCATACAGTAGGGGTAAAGCACCTGCCTAGTATGATTGTACCCCTAAAATTAAACATAATTCTTATCAGTTGAATTTAGACCAGATGGAATTAAAAGGTCATTATGGTCAATATCATGCTTAACTGATAAGAAAAAATTCATATATGATTTTCTTTTAAAACTACCTTCTGCATCTTTATCTGAAATATGTTTTGGTACATCTTCAAACCTACCTTCTTCTCTTACTCTTTTTTTAAGATTGTTTTCTTTTAAATCTTTGCATAGTTTTTTTATCTCATAATAGCTGTCTTTTGCTTTTTTTCTTTTCATTTTATTCCTCAAAAAGTTGATATTGACCTTGCTCATTCTCAACAACCTTTTCTTTTTTGCTATGTATAAGTTTCATAACATCTTTTTCAGTAAGTTCATTTGCCCTAAGTGTTTGATATAACTTAATATTTACAGATTTTAGGTCTGACATTAAAGTTTCATAGGAATTATCCATTCTTTCTTGTTCCTCTAATGTCAAACCATTATCTAAAAACATTATAAATCTTTCATTGTATTTGTGTCAGTTTTTGCATCATATTCTAAAACGTATGGCACTTCTTTGTTTTCTGGGTACATTTTTTTTCTTAATTCATGTCTCATAAGCAAAAGACCATTTATTGCATCATTTAAACAATCCATTTGAATTACATCTGGCATTTCTTTAAATGCTTTTTGTGGCTTTGGTACAGCTATTTCAGAAAATTCTTGATAATTAATTGATATTATTTTTCTCATACCCAACTACCCATATCTAAATATTTAACTGCTTCATCTTTGGTAAAATGCCCCTCATTAATCGCCCTTTTAACGTCATATGAGTGCTGTTTAGCAAATTTGTGTACGAATGCACTGCCTTGTTTCTTTTGCACTGCTTCCTTAAATATTTTTAACCTCATATCAAACTGCTCTACTTTTTCTTTGCTTTGTTTCTTAGGTTGTTCATCTAAATACTTTTTAGCTGATAACCAGAAAGCAGGTTGTTTAGCAAATTGTTTATCCTCTATAGAATTATAATAGTTATTATACATTGTAGCTAATTCTTCTGGTTTTACTAGCCATTCTTCATCTAATTTTACATAATTCTTTTCAGCAATACCTTTGCTAACTTTATTAATTACCTTATCCCAAAATTTTAAAAAATGAGGTGAATAACTTATTTTATTTTTATTGGTATTTGGTGAGGGTATAGGTGTAGGTAGAGGGGTTTCTTCTAGGTTGCTTTTAGGTTCTGTTCTAGGTTTTTTTGGTCTACCACCTAACCTGCCATTTTCCCTAGATGCTTCCATTCTTCTAGTAATATAAATATATTCTTCTAATTGTTTTGCATTTTGATATTTATTAGTTTCCATCAAAATAAAAAACTCTCTTAATACATTATCACAAGCTTCTTTTTCATTGAAAGTATGGCAACTAGCAATTCTGTAATAAGTAATATTATCACTAGGTATTCCAACACATTTTTTATTCCAGTTCCAACAAAGTAATCTTATATAAATACCAACTTCAAGATTTGTTAAATGCTGTGTTCCTGCAATAAAATCATCTGTAAATAAATACCATGCTTTTAGTTTTTCTCTTGGTTTTGAATTTTCATCTATAATCATATCGAACTCCATTTCTTTGATTAATATAACCCCTCTAAGTAAAAACCTAAAGGGGTTTTTTGGTTAATATCCCCAGACTTCTTTTCTAGCTTCCAGAACTGTAGGTTCTTTCCATATCCAATTATCTGGGTTTGGCACTAAAGAATTTTTAACATCTTCTGGGGTATCTACTGTTTTTAGGTAATTACCCATAACCTTAATAATATGTTTGCATATGTTATAAGGCTCTAAATAATCATCTAATGACATAGCAATATATTCAGCATCTTTAGTTTTAGTTGGTGTTTTAAGATACCATAATATCTGCTTGGCATTAGTTGCCTTTTGATAGATAGCTTGTTGCATAGCATGAGATATACTAATTTTTTGTGGCAAGTTTTTAGATGTTTTTAAATCAATAAAAAAATCTTCCCTTGTATGATTATCCTCAAAATAAAAGTCTGTATATCCGATAAAAGGTATATCATCTATCTGAACTTCTACTTTTCTTTGATAATCAATTAATCTCCACCGATAAGCATAATCTTGAAACTTTTTAGTTCCTAACTCAAATANTGGTACTAAATTATTTCTTTCNTCTTCTATCTTNGGGTCATTTATCCTAGAGCAGTTTTCATCATATTCAGATANCATTTTTTCTNTNGCTTCTTCTANAGNTAAACCATTNAGAAACATATTTATGCCAGATTCAACAACTTGCCCNCTAATAGCAGATGCAGATGTTGGAAACTCATAGCCAAATATTCTCCTTAATGCCCATCTTTCACGATAAAAAGCAAANTCATTAAGATGACTAAATGACAAGGGCAGTAAACTCTTACCCTCACCATCAAACTTTTGAAAATGCTCAATCATATGTTTTTAACCCAATTTTCTAAATGTTCTTTATTTAAAGTTACTTGGGTTTTCAACATCATACATTCATCATGAACATTACTTGTCCTGCCAAAATGAATAATATATTCGTTGATAGCAAAAATTAATTTAGACATTATAAGCAAATCTTTGTTGTGCTTTGCAATGGCTTGTTTTTTTACTTCATCAACTGAAACATCATTATCTTCTACTAATTTATCTGACATTAGTTATTCTCCTTAATGAGTGTATAAGAACCATATCTTTTGCCAGTTTTTTCATTAACTAGATTTTCTGTAATGATTGTATAACCTGCTTGTCTCAAATCATAAATTATAGCACTTAATCTAGTAGCTCTAAATTTATGAATTGCTTCCCATGAGGTTATTGGTAAACCCTTTTTNAAGTGGGTTAAAACTTNTTCTCTTTGTGATATTGCCATTNTAAACTCCTTTCTATAAGTTTTTGGCTAGTTCTCTTTCATTGACCACCTTAGTTCTTAGGTCATCTCTGAAAGCTTTAAAGGACTCAAACCTAATCTTGGCTCTATTCCTTTCTTTAAGGGTTTTTTCGTATCTATCNAAAAANTCCTTAAACTTTNTGTCTGAATAAATANGTCCATTTAATTCAGTAATATTCTTATAACCACCATTTTTAGNAAAATACAATGTTAATTCTGCAANNATCATNTTTTCTTCTTTTTTCATTAATTCTACTGCTGTATCTAAATCAGCAAACTCTAAACCTAATTCTTCTTGCCTATGTGATAGTTTGCTTGGTTCAAAATCTATTGTGTAAATGTCAGACATCTATTCCATATTCCTTGTATTTTTTATCTAATCTATCAATTTGTTTTTTTACTAAATTTACTGGTGTTTTNCATTTAATCCAAAAATCTATTTTTTCCTGCCTATTGCTTTTAAATCTTGCCATTAATATTTTTTTATATGTTTCATTNAGTGATTTATCTGCATGAACNNNATTNTGNCAANCCCTGCATAATGGAAACAANTTNTCNATNCTATTNANTCTATTNTCTTTAACACCACCCATGCCTTTAGGTATNAAATGGTGTATATCAACTGCTTGAGCCTTAAAACAACCCCAACAAATGGGAATATCATTTTCATGATACCCCCAGAAGTCAGCAAATAGTTTTTTATAATTTTTTAAGGTTTTCATTAAATGCCCTTACAGCTATAGCAGTTAACTTTGGTATATCTTCTGCTGTAAATGTACCAGAACCAAGCGACCTACCCACAATACCAGTTACAAAAATATCCATTCTTTGAGTATCGGTTTTACTCATACCATTACCACCATTTATAGGTTGTGGTGAAGATAATGCTTGAGCAGTAGGTGAGTTCCAACCACTATTTTGAATGACATCACCTATTGGCTGTGGTGCATCATTATGTCCATCTGGATTTTTAATAACCTCTACATCTTTAATAGTTGTATATTGATTACCATTAGCTGATGTTTTTGTAGCAATTACTGTAAAGTTTATTGCATCACCATTAACTGGCATAGGGTTCATTTGAACCCCAGTATAATATAACCTTCTGCCATCTACTAAATCAAAAGAATAGCTAGGAACTCCATCTTTAGTATTATCATAAATTTTATTTATAATATTCATTTTATCCTCTCTTATTTATTAATTACATTATAGCCACGACCTTCAAGACACCTATTGATGTAATCTTTTCTGGTGTCTAGTCTTGGACTTAGCCATAACACTTTGAATCTTAGACTATTATAAATGTTTTTCCCAATATCCCAACCACCATTAGTTTGGTCTTTTACTAGGCTTTTGCAGGTATAATAATCGTCATGAAATCTGTTCATATCCCCTTTGATATTTGCAGATGATTTTCCCCTGCTATCAACTATGGGCATTGTAGAACAACCCCCAATAAATGTAGCTGTTAACAAAGTGAAAATTAGTTTTGTATTCTTCATTTTTGAACTCCAATTCAATTTAAATTATAAAGATATTTTATGTAAATACTAGTAATAAAAAGTAAACAAATATTTATTGGTCATGGTTTTGTATTTTATGCTCATTACTAATTCTACTTACACATTTATCTCTTATAGACAATATTTGATTAAAAGTTTCTAAATTATCTCCTCTTTTGTATTCTTCTGACAAATTTAGTATGTAAAAATCAAATATAGTTTTGATAAAAATAAGGTCTGATTTTGTAAATAATTTTTTAATTTTCATTTTATTCTCCTAAAATAACATCAATAAAAAGTAAGCAAATCCAAAAAACATAGCTAGAAAAAGTGTTTCTAAAACATAAACACCATAGTTTTTAATAAACTTAACCATTTTTTCTATCCTCATTTAGTTTTTCTTTAATTAATAAATTTAAATTATATCTTACTGAATAATANAGATTNAGTTCTGCTTTTTCTCCATTNTTTTCTAATTCTTTTTTATTNAGTTCCCTTGTTTCACTCAATATTTCAACATACTCTTTTACTATATCAAAATATTTAGCTACCCCCATATTCAGAACCCTAGCATTGTAGAGTTCCGAATTTCCAATTCTTGTAGGTTTATCAATCATTATTATACCCCCTCAAGAATTTTAGGTCTGTTAACAACTGTTTGCTTTATGCCCTTATAAACTTTGTGTTCTTTGATTGTAGCTTTCATCTTGATATTATCGCCTTTATTACCAAGACACTTACCCCAGTAAATAAACACATTACCTTGAGCATCTACAAGATTATTTAACCAACTTGTTACTGGTCTACCATAAAAGTAGTTTTGGAAATCTGCTTTGAATTTAAGAGTAAGGTCAAAAACAGTTTTATCACCAACTTCACCAACAAAGTTAGAAGGTGATAATCTTCTTTCTCTAAGTTTTGCAATTTTGAATGAATGCTTTTGAACTCTTGATTTCAAGCTTCTTAACTTGAATATTTCATCTTTGATTGATTCCCAATGTTTTTCAGCTTTTAGTTCTTCTGGGGTTCTGAATTTATATGGGTTTTGATATACTGGCTCATCAGTAAGAAATAAAACTTTTGAAACTTTAAGTTCTTTGCAAAGTTTTTTTGCCTTTTCATTAGCCTTTTCAAAATCTGTAGAAAGATTTAATAAATGGTTTGTTCTCCATTCTTCTCTAGCAACTGGGTCTCCATTAGCATTTTTACCCCATACAGTTTCTTTCCAGTTACAATAAAGAGAAAACATTTTTGCACCATATACATTACCATTAGGAACATATTTGTTTTTGGACTTATCCCAATCATAACCAAAACTTTCTTCACTAAGTCTAACAAAGAGAGAAGATAATTTTTTTCTCTCTCTTGTCCACTGGATATGCTCTTTTGTAAATTTTAAACTATTCATAATACGAACTCCAATCTATTATTATTAACCTAGATTATAATCTGGGTTTTATTGATAAGTCAAATTCTTTTTTATGAGTGAGGATTAAATCCAGAAAAGCATCTTGTTTGGTAAATGCTTCACCTTTTAATTTAGTGTCCTCTATATCCCATGCCCAAGCAGTTGCAGGTGTTCCTATGTAATAAACATCACCAATTTTTTTATTTTGAAAAAATACTTCCCAGTCGGAAACCCCTGACCATTGTGCAAATTGTCTTTCTTTTTCGGTGTTATAACCTTTTTTTGGTCTTTTTATTTTGTAATTTTTGTCATAATTTTTCATTACTTTGAACTCCAATAAAAAAAGAGTGCAATTAAGCACTCTTAGTTCTTTCCCAAATTTTACCATAATCTCTAACAGATGATTTGTTAGCTTCAATTAGATTGATAATCATTTTATCAATTTTAGCTGAAACTTTCCTAGAACAAGTTTTGCCTGTAGAAAGTTTTGATTGATGGAAAAAATATTTTCTATCTTCATGTTTCCAAGTTCCATTTTTAAAAAGATAACATCTTCTATCATCAGTCGGATAATACCAACCCTTATATTCTGCACCATCATTTGATGAGCAATGAACATAAATACATAATGGGTAACCATCTTCTAATTGACCTATATTTCTAGCATCATAAATTTTATTTAGTGTTAAATTAGTCATTTTGTAATCTCCAATTCGTTAACTTTATAACCTAGATTATAATCTAGGTTTTATACAAATGTCAAACCCTAAATTCACTTTTTTTTATTTTTTTAAAGTATTGTAAAATAAGGGTTTTCTGTGATACATTGAAAATGTTCCTCCAGTCCTCAAACTAGGAATATAGTAAGAACTCCAATTCTACTATGCTTATAGGGGTCTGTTGTTCTTCGAGGTACTTAAATAAATCGCAGTATTTATAGGAAGTGAAACAGAATATACAGACCCTTATGACAAAAGAATCAGACATTCAAATAGCTTGTAACGACTATCTAATATATCTTTCAAAGACATATAATTTTAGACATTTTCATGTACCAAATGAGGGTAAAAGGTCTATTTGGCTACATAATAGAATGAAAAGAATGGGTTTGAAGTCTGGTTGCCCAGATATAATTATTGAATATCCAGAGGGAAGAATTTTATATATTGAACTAAAAACCAAAAAAGGCAGGTTGTCTAATTCTCAAAAATTGTGGGCAGTACATTCTAAAACTTTAGGCACTCCCCATTTTATAGTTCAAGGGGAATTGAATGAATGTATTGAACAAGTGAGAGGAATCGTTGAAAAATACATTCCTAAATGGGGTTAATTATTTACCTCAGTTTACCACCCTTTAGCTTTAAAATCTTCTGTACTGCCCTTAAATTGCCCTTAAAGGGCATCTTGTATCTTCTACGACCTTTCCTTTTCTTCATAGGTCTTTTGTTTATTAGTTCAGAAATAGTTGCAGAAGTTGTAAAACCTATCATTTACCCACTTTCCTCATTGCTCTAGTATGTGCTTGGGCAAATGTAGAACCTTTTTTCATAGCATTAGCCATTTCTCGCATATGCTTTAGGGAATGATGCCTAGCATGGGCATTCATGGTTTTCTTTTGTCTCGCTGTTAAACCTTCTGTAAATTTTTTAATAGATTTAACTAAAACCATTTACTTTTTCTTTTTCATTCTTTTGTTCTTTTTTTTCTTCTTTTTCATTCCCTTAGAATGTGAACCTTTTCCATAATGGTATGGCATTATTTTTTTCCTTTCTTTTTCTTTTTACCTTTTTTTTGACTTTTTAGAATTGCTTCTTGTAGTCCCTTTGGTAACTTTTTTTGTTTTGGTGTTAGTGCCATGATAAACCCTTTCTTTTTTTGGTTGCAATGCTTTTTCAAAAAAATAATTTGCTATACCCATAAATAAGTTATGTAGCTTCAAATATAGTTTTCTTCTTGTTTTCCAAATCATTTTTTTGTGTCCGTTTTTTTCATCTTATCGTAAGACCTCATACCACCTATGCCTAGCATACCAAACATCAATGGCATCATTACAGACATATCGGCTTGGGGTATAGTTATTCCAAACCCTGCACAAATAGGTGCAACCATATAATTAATTGCTAAAGACAAACCACAAATCCAACCTATTAATGGTCGCCAAGAGGACTGAAACCAATTACCTTTAGCTTCTTCTATATTTATCTTTATTTGCTCCATAGCCAACTGTTGGGCATGTTTTTCTGCCATTGTAGCTATTTCATGAGCAAGTTTATTTTTAGTGTCTTTATCCTCAATAAATTTGCCTAATAATTTAGATGCAACTGGTAATAAACTAGCTATCATGCACTTTTCCCTAATTTTTCAATCAATCTTTCTGCTCTATTTGTTGTTTGTCTGTACCATAAACTGTCTTTCATTTCGGCTTGTGCTGACTTTATGTCTCCATCTAATAAAGCTTGTTTAAAATTTTTAAATTTATTTAATCTTGGCAATCCTAATTGAAACACCATGTGAGTTACACATTCTTTAACATTTTCATCTACATTCATGCCTTCTGTAAACTTTTCCATATCATTAATAGCAACATATAAATCAGCTTCAAAACATTCATCAACTCTTTCTTGAGATACAACTGTTCCTATTTCCATATCGTTTTCTGGGTCTGATGCCCTTACCAAATGCCCAATTCCTAGAGTTTTGTAACCAAGTGAATCATTATACAAAATATGTTCACCATTATCGTTAAGTTTTACACCTTCCTCAAATTTAATATGTTCTTTCAATTCTTCTAAATTCATTTTTCCACCTTATGTTCTTGACCTATCCAAATACCAAAAATACCAGTCATAACACCCATTACAACCGATACAAAAGCTGATTGTGATGCAGTAGGGTCATCTAGTGCCATAAACCATTCAGCACATCTCCAAGACATTATTGTGCTTACAAGCATCATTAATCTTGGTAAAATTTTCCATTTTAAAAAAGTTTCTACATTCATTTCATTAATAACTCATTTAATCCAAAACCCTCTAATAAAATAAGGGTAAAAAATAATAATAAAATACCACCTGCTATTAGTTTACCAGAAAAATTTGTAGAACCAATCTTTATTGCAACAAATTCATTACTTAATATTCTCAAAGATAATTCAAAACTATTTTCATCAATTTTAACATTTACTGGTTTTTCATACATTTTTTTAATTTCTAATTTTTTTTCCATTAATACACCTTTATTTTGTCTGGGTTTATACTAGGAACTAATTTGCAAATACATTCATAAGTTTGGTTGCCTTCTTCTGACATAAATACTTGTCCACTTAATTTTTTAGAATAATAAGTGCAATCTGAAATAGAACGAAAATATATTTTAGCTTCATTCATTTGGCTAGGTTGCATACAACAATATAACAAAAATGCAGTAATCAATCTTTTATGCTCCTTAAACTTTCCATTACATTGTCAATATTTGGCATTTTTTTGCTTAATTTTGTTATCTCACATTTATATTTTCTAGGGCAAAAAACCTCAATCATCATAGTATAAGTTCTATTGTTGCCCTCATATATACAAGCTTTTTTTTTAGTATATTTTGATGTTAGTCTTTTTCTTAATCTACAAGTTGTGTATTTCTTTGGCTCTATTTTACCCTGCCAGACCTTTTGTCTATAAGTGTAGTCTTTAGGTGCATTATATATTTTCCCTTCTGCAAAGGCTTTTAAACCCATTACAAGCACTAATATAAAAACACCTATTCCTAATAATGTAAAAGCTACCCATTTTATTGCTTCAAAAACTTCTTCTCTTTGTTTTTGTGCTTTTAATTTAGCTTGTCTTTGTGCTTCTTTGACTTGCTTTATCTTTTCGGCTCTTTCAGACAGAATTTGATTCCATGTACCATGCCCAAAGCGATTATCAATTAAAAGTTTTAATTCGTATCTTTGTTCCTCAAGTAACTTTCTATCAATAAAATCTGATGCTGTTGATTCAATGCCAAATTGTTCTTTTAGACCTATACCTTTGCCTTGCTTCTTATTCATGTGTTCTTCGCCTTCAAAGAACCCATCAATCTGCTTGGCTATGTCTTTTATATCTTTTGCTGTACTGATGTTGCTTTTTATAAACTCTACTGATTTTTGTACTAGAGCAATACCAGTAAGAATTTCTGCAACTACCAAATTTACCTCA
>FUFK010896206.1_pt1 | contig 31728 bp, 56 predicted proteins | sample 1021851 | NCBI WGS metagenome assembly FUFK01 (sample SAMEA51879418, study PRJEB19060) | metagenome | reverse complement strand
TGGCATCATTCTTATAAATCAACTATGGATTTGAATAACCTGTCACACCCACATAAAAAAATGAATTATTGGAAAGTGGATGACAGCAAGGTTTTATTTAATTGCATTGTAGACGGCAGACAGCACACTGATGAGGCTAAGAAAATAATATTTCATATGAGATTCTGGGACTCACATAGAGCGCCGACCAATAGAGCATATATGAAATTATTAAACGCTAGAGCAAATGCAAAACTAGACACTAGGTCTAATGCTACATTTTTAAGGGATTGCATCATACATGGATTTGTTGAAGAGTTTGATGCTCCTAAATTAAGCTCCTAATGTTGGAGTTATTCACACACAGCAAGGGAGAGCCTAAAAAACTCTCCCTTTTTTGTGATATATGTGATGAAAAAGTTGAGCAGGCTAAAAAGATGGATGGGGATGGAATTGGCTCTATATGGGTTTGTAGGTCTTGCAAAGCTAAATATTATAAAATTTAATAGCTCTAATTTCCTCAATATGGAGCTTTTATTGTTTTTTTGATATAACTATCCACTGAATTTTTTATATCTTAATATCTGAATTTTTTATAATTCTTTTATTTATTAAATTTTATTTGCAAATATTTTAAAATTTATTATTTAGGAGAAAATATCATGCCAAGGGGAAAAGGAACGTACGGCTCAAAAAGAGGCAGACCAAAAGTTAAGAAAGCAAAAAAAAATGCTAGAAAAGCAATGAAATTAAAAAAGTATAAATATAAGTAGAGATAGTGCCAAGAAAAAAAGACCCTAGACTTACAAGGTTTAGATTATCTGGATACAACAAGCCCAAAAGAACTCCAAATCATCCAACTAAATCACATGTTGTTTTAGCAAAGTCTGGGACAACGGTCAAACTGATTAGATTTGGACAGCAGGGAGTTAGAGGCGCAGGTAAAAACCCAAAGACAAAAGCAGGTAGAGCTAGGAGAGCATCATTTAAAGCAAGGCACAGAAAGAACATAGCAAGGGGTAAATTATCGGGCGCATATTGGGCAAACAAGGTAAAATGGTAATGAGAATAAAAGGAATAAGCTTAAAGGGTTTAAATAAAAGACAGAAGTCCGCAATGAGAAGGCACTCCAAACATCATACAGCAAAACATATTAGAGCTATGGTTTCTGCTATGAAAAAAGGAAAGACATTTGGTCAGTCACACAAGTCTGCAATGAGAAAGGTGGGTAAATGAAAAGAAAAAAATCTAGAGTAAATCAAGCAGGTAATTATACAAAGCCTAAAATGAGAAAAAGATTGTTTTATAGAATTAAGGCAGGCAGTAAGGGTGGAAGAGCAGGGCAATGGTCAGCTAGAAAAGCTCAGATGCTTGCTAGAGCTTATAAAAAAGCAGGTGGAGGATACAGGTAGTGGCTTTAAAAAAATCACAGAAGAGTCTTAGAAAATGGACTAAGCAGAAGTGGGATTTTATAAGCAAGGGTGATAAAAAGAAACCCAGAAGAAAGAGAGGCAGGTATCTTCCAGAATCAGTTAGAAAAGGATTAACGGCAAGCCAAAAAGCTTACGAGAACAGGAAGAAAAGAAAAGCATCAGCAAAAGGCAAACAGAGGGCAAGCTACAGTAAGAAAGTAGCTAAGAGAGTTACCAGAGCCAGATGAAACAGGTTAAGTCCGTTGCTATCAATGGAGAAATTGTAGGAGTTAGGAATTTAAAGACTACACATAACTGGAGGCTTGAAATAGATATTTATGAAATGGACACCGAGAAAGTGAAAGAATTAATTGACATCTTAAATAAGCCTCTGTCTATTGGAATAGTAGAGCATGAGCAATAATAAACAAACGCAGAACAAACCCAATGGTAAATTACCTAATGGTAAATTTGCCAAAGGAAATACTATTGGAAACAGGTGGAAGAAGGGAGAGTCTGGAAATCCAAACGGCAGGAGAAACGCCTACACTGATTTAATAAAAGATTTTAGCTTTCTTAAGGTTGATGACAAAGAGAGAAGAGAGATAGTGGTGGCAAAGCTTTTCCAGTTGGCTGAGAGAGGTGACCTAAATGCTATTAGATTTATTGTAGAAAGACTGGAAGGCAAGGCACTTGAAAGACAGGAAAGAACAACAAAGTCTGAGCCAATACAAGTGATGGTGATTGATGATTAACTGGACTGTAAATAAGACCAGAAAAGAAATACTAAACCATCCTGCTAGGTTTAAAGTGATTGTAGCAGGCAGGAGATGGGGAAAGACTGTGCTGTCTCTAATGTATTTGTTAAAAGATGCCTTTGAGCCAAGTGAGAGAAGGTTTTTTATTACACCAACATATAGGCAGGGAAAGATGATTGTATTTCCTGTCCTAAGAAAAATGTTCAGTGGCTTTACTGGAGCAAAACTAAATGAGTCTGAGATGTCTGTGATATTTGATAATGGAGCAGAGCTTAGTGTAAAAGGTGCAGATAACCAACATAATCTGAGAGGTGTTGAACTATCAAAGGTGGTAATGGATGAGATGGCATATATCAAGCCTAATGTATGGGATGAAATTGTTTTCCCTATGCTAACAACAACACAGGGGCAGGCTTTGTTTATAGGTACTCCAAATGGTTATGATGTTATGTATGATATGTATATGATGGGACAGGCTGAGTCTGATTGGATGTCATGGCAGTTTAAAACAATAGAAGGTGGCTTTGTTCCTAAAGATGAAATAGAAAGAGCTAAAAGGACAATGGATGCTGTAATATTTAAACAAGAGTTTGAAGCATCTTTTGAGACTACTGGCAACCGAGCCGCATATAACTTTGACAGGAACACTCACTGTGTTCAAGCCAAGGAACTCTCTAGCTACTTATGGTGGGGGACGGACTTTAATGTAGACTACATGACAGCAGTCTTAGCCTGTCAATTTACAGATGGAACTATCCACTATTTTGATGAAATTAGATTGAAGAACAGCAACACTGAAGAGCTTGCAATAAAGATGAAACAGATTGCACCTAATATTGAGTGCTATCCAGACCCAGCAGGAAATAGTCGCTCTACGGTCAGCAGGAGAAGTGACCATCAGATTTTAAGAGACCACGGCTTTTTAATAAGAGCAAAGAAAGCACACCCATCACACATTGATAGGCTAAATGCTTTAAACAGAAAGTTAAAAGATGCTGAAGGGCATATTGGATTAACTGTAGACCCTAAGTGTGTTAATCTAATAAAAGACTTTGAGCAGTGTCAGAGAGACAGCAAAGGGGGACTAGATAAAAGTCAGATTGAGCTAACACATGCGCTAGATGCCGCAACATATGCTATTAGCTACAAGTTCCCAATAGTTAGAAAGTTAAGCAGTTCAATAAAGTGGTGATAATATGTACAATTTCGGCAAGTCAGTAAATCAAATTATAATACCAGAACTAAGTGAAAAAGTAATTCTGGACACTGTAAAAAAAACAGAGGCAGATTATACATTTGAAAAAAACAACAGGCTCTATGAGTCCCTAGATTTCTATTACAATAATGACCTAGATAAATACATAGAAGAGTGGTTTGCTAGTGATTCATTAAGACAAGTCCCACCATTTCCACAAGCCATTGTGTCTAGATTTGCTAGAGCAAGGATGATGCTATATAAGTCTGCACCAGAAAGATTAATAAATGGAGAGATAAACCAAGACTATAAGGACATTGCTTATCAGCTTGACATTAAAACTAGAGAGTATGCTGAGTTATCTTGGTTGCTTGGATGCTGTTGGATGAAGTCAAAATATAATGAGAGAAAGCAGAGATTAGAGTATGAAATTTTGCCAGATGTAAAAGAATATTATCTGCATGGAGATACAGAGCCTTATGGCTACAGCTATGAAATAGACAGGAACGGCAGTGATAGGCAGTTTGTTTTCTGGTCTGAGGATAGAGATGGAGTGCAGGGCATGCACTTTATTTTTGATGCAAAGGGTAAAAGGTTTGCTGTGAATGGAAATCCAGACATGATTAATCCCTACGGCATCAACCCAATAAGNAAAGTAGAGTATCCATCATCAAGCTATGATGTAGTAAGAGCAGGACTACAGATAAGTATAGCCTACACTAATCTTGCTCTGCATCTAAGATTTAGTCTGGGGCAAGCTGTCTTTGAGGGGGTTGATGAAGGTCAAAGCACTCTTAGAGGTGGCATAGACCATGCGCTTTTAATTCCAGAGGGAAGTAGTTTTTCATATCAGACACCGGGTGGAGACATGATGGCTCACATAGAATCAGCTAAAGCCTTTGCAAACAGCACAGCAGAAAACAATCACCTAAGAATCAGATGGGGTGACTCTACAGGAAATGCGCCAAGTGGTGAGGCTCTCAGAATAATGGAAATAGAAAATTTAGAGTCTAGGGAAAGTGACATCCCACTGTTTAAAGAGTGGGAAGAGTCTAGATATGAAATAGACAGGACTATCCTAGAAAAACACAACGCCTTAAACTTACCAGAGGGTGTTATTATTGACTTTGGTGAAGTAGAGTTTCCAATGTCTCCAAAAGAAGAGAGAGAGCATTTAGACTGGAAGCTAAATCATGGCATTATAACTAAAAAAGAACTTTTATTATATTATAATCCAGACATGGATGAGATTGAACTGCAAAGCAAATTAGATGAAGTAAATGAAGAAAGAAGGCAGACAGCAGAAGCGCAACAACCTCAGTCACCATTGCAGAGAATAATAAACCAGTAGAATGGCAAATGTAGATGATGCAGTTGTTGTTTTTACTAGGAACATTGAAAAAGCAAACAAAGCTTTATTAGATGACCTAGAAAAAGTTGCATTTAATATGTCTAAGATGACAGAGGCTGAATTAGTTAGAACTACAAGGCAAATAAACTTTTTTCAAGAGCTAATAGATAGGGGTTATGGAGAGTCAGTAGATAATCTGATTAATGAGTATGATGGTTTATTAGCAAGCGCAGTTGCAGAGGCAAAAAGAAGGGGCATTGCACCATTATCTGGAGCAAGTGTTGAAGCACTGCAAACATTAAAAGACCTTGATACAGAGGCTTTATTAGGAAGGGCAAGCATGCACTCAAGTCAATTAAAGTCTGCGCTTTTTAGTGGCATTTATGGAGGTCTAACAACAGCACAGGTAATAGCATCACTGCAAAACATACCATTAGCCACTCATCAGATTAATGTTTTAGCTACTGATGGGATTAGGAGATTTGATGATTTCAGCAGAGTTGCTGTGTTTAAAGACAGTAATGTAAGATGGACATATATCGGACCGCAAGATGACAGGACTAGAGATGCCTGTAAGGACACAAAGTTTTTTGAACCTGCAAAGGGATATAAAGCAAAAGACATCCCAAAAGAAACTCCATTTGGGTTGAGGGGTGGATTTAATTGCCGTCACAGTTGGATGGTAAAATAATGAAAGCTGATAAAATAATTGAAATAAAAACAAGCTCTTTTAAAAAACTAGGTGGCAAGTTAGCCACTAGAATTGTAAAGGATGCAGACAAAGGTATAAGTCAAGATGGCTCTGGAAGGTCAGCAGACTTCAAAGCATACAGTGAGAAATATGCGTTTCTAAAGTCTAAGGGTCTTGCAGGAAGGAAGGGAGTAAGTAAAAGCAGACAGATAAATCCACCAAATTTAAGACTAACTAATGAAATGCTAAACTCCATCAAGGCAGGAAATGCTACAGATAAATATGTAGATATTAATTTTAGAGATGGGGACAAAGTTATAGGACATTCTAAGAGGCGAGGTAAGAGACCCAAAAGAAACATTTATGGCTTAAATGAGAAAAACTTATCTTTTGCCGAAAACTTTCTTGAAAATGAGATAAATTCCAATGTTGATATATTTCATAGAAAATCTATTAACTTAACTGTAAAGATATAAAAAGGAAAGAATATGTCTGAAGTAAAAAGTGGGACTAAGGTAGAAAAAACCTATGAGAACCCAATGCAAGATAATGCAAAAGAGTTGGCAACTGATAGCCAGAACACAGAACCTCAACAAAGCTCTGAAGTAGGGGAACTGATAGCAGAAAGCAAAAAGTATAGAAACAGAGCGCAAAATGCTGAGAGCGAATTAAGCAAGCTACAGAAAAAATTAGAGGCTGATAAAGAGGCGCAAATGGCAGAACAAAACAAATGGCAGGAGTTAGCAGAGCAGAGAGGTTTGAAAATACAAGAGCAAGAGCCTGTAATTGAAGCGGCTATGGCTCAAATTGAAACCTACAGAGAGGAACTTTTAGCAGGTCTTAGTGAAGAGGACAGAGAGACATTTGGTGATTTACCACTGGATAAATTAAAAGCTCTGTCAAATAAATTAAATAATATTGAAAACAATTCTGAAGTAGCACCAACAGATAACAGTCCTGCAAGGACAACTAATGTTGAAAACAAGAGTTGGGTTGATTTGGATTCTGATAACAGAAGAGCAAATTGGCAAAACATATTGGACAGCTACAGAAGAAGGTAATTAAAAAAGGTTAGAAAATGGCTAAACATTATCAAGGTAGTCCAGTTACTACCACAACAGACCAACATTTTATTCCAGAAATCTGGATGGATGGTATTTATAAGTACTTTGAGCGTAAAACAGTTTTAAGGGGTCTCATAGATGACTTCAGTGCTGTTTTTTCTGGAGCAGGTTTTGGAGATGTTCTTCACATTCCAGAAATGAGCTTAATATCAGCAAGTGACAAGTCAGCAGGTTCAGATGTTTCATATGATGCAACTGCAACCACTGAAACTCAACTTACTGTTAATAAACATAAATATGTAGCAAAGTTGTTTGAGGATGTGGCTGAGATACAAAGCAATGCAGATTTAGTTGCCAAGTACTCAGCAATGATGGGTGAGGCTTTGGCTAGGCAGGTAGATTCAGACATTTACACTGAATTATCAAGCTTGGAGGATTCTCTAAATTTGTCTGCTGATGACACATTAACGGCCGCAAAGTTTGAGGAAGCACTTGCAACTCTTGGTGAAAATGATATTCCTTACATGGATGGTGATGTTGCTATGGTTGTCAATCCAACATTATTTGCTGATATACTTAACCCATCAGCAGGTATTGCACAGTATTTCATTAGAAATGATGCAGTTGGTGAAGGTAACAGAGGACTACGCTCTGGCATGGTAGGCTCATTGTACGGCATTGATGTCTATATGTCCAATACTTTTGGAACTGGTGGAAACTCAAACACAATCTCTGGTGCTATCTTTCACAAGACGGCATGTGCTATTGCAGTGCAAAATGAGGTTAGGGTACAGTCCGAGTATTCGATAGATGCTTTGGGTACAAAAGTTGTGGCTGATTTGTTGTACGGTGTTAAAAGAATTGATGACACAGACAATAAAAAAGGTATCAAAATTAGGAATGTAGACTAATAGTCTAAACAAAGTAGGGAGGGTGGTTATTTCTGCCCTCCCTGTACTGGAGAAAAAAATGCAATACTGGCTACAAAGAAAAACAAATAGAATGGAAAGGCTTGAAGAAGAAAGCCTTAAAAAACACCCAGAAAAAGAAGAAGAATTAAGAAGGTGGGGTTATGTTAGGGTAATGAGTGAAAACAACCACACACCCTATGAAAAGCCTGTTAAAAAAATATCTGTTAAAAAGACTGTAAAGAAAGCAGTCAAGAAAGTGACTAAAAAGAAAAAATAATTCAGACTAAAGCTCATTCACGCTTTTGTCATAGCTTAGAGAGGAAGATAAATGGCAGACCTACACACACATTCAGTCCAAGAAGCATTAAATGCAACAGTTGGTGGAACTTGGACAGTAGCATCAGCAGGAACCGCAGGAAGTTCAGCAGATGTTGCAAACACTACACACAAATTATTATCATCAAGCACTGGAACTGTTGGGATTTATTCAGCAGTAGAAATTTACTTTAATTTTACAACATCAGAGTCAAATGTTAATGCTAGTAATGACATGATATTACCAAAAAACACATTGACATTCTTAACTGTTCCAAGAGGATTTGGCAACACTATTTATTTTAATTATAACAGCACTTCAACAACCACTGGTGCTGTGAGGATTGTAGAAGTATAATGCAGAGTACCATGCTTAAACACATCACTGAGGACTTTGGAAATGGGGGGACAATAGACGGTGATGTAATTATCACAGGAGACCTGCAAGTCAGTGGGGGTGGAAGTCTTAGTTTTGATGAGGTAATTGAAGGAACACAGGTTATAGATGTCACTAATACTGAGGCTTTACTTGTTAGAAAAAACTCTGATGGTGGTGACATATTTACTGTTGATACAAGTAATTCAGAAGTTGAACTAGGTGTAGATGTTAAATTAAAAATCAAAGACAGTAGCTATAGTGGTCAGCTTAGTGTCAATTCAAATGGCTATACTGAACTGCAAGCATTAGGCGATAGGTCTATAGACTTAAAATCGCAAAGACAAATTAGAATGTTTACGAGTGGTGATGGTGCGAGTTACACAGAAGCACTTAATCTTAGTAGCACTGGTGGCAACGCTACATTCTTAGGCACTTTAACAGTTGGGGCAGATGGGTCTGGGAAGGATGTTATATTTTATTCAGCCACAGCAGGAGATAGTTTTGCTTGGGATGCCTCAGAGGAAAAGCTAACCATAACAGGAACTAATGGGCAAACTGCATTAGATGTTGCTGATGGTAATTTAGTAGTGGCTGATAATGTGGACATTGAAGGTGATATTGATGTCAATGGGACTACTAATCTAGATGCAGTTGATATTGATGGGAATGTTCAACTGGATGGAACATTTACAGTAGGCACAGATGGTAGCGGTCAAGATGTTACATTTTATTCAGCTACCTCTGGAGATTCATTTGCATGGGATGCGAGTGAAGAAAAATTAACTATCACAGGAACTGATGGCGCACTTGCTTTAGATATTGCAGATGGATTTGTAAAAGTTCAAGAATCTTTATCAATTACAAATGGCTCTGGTAGTTTCTATGTGTGGTCTGATGACCCTTTTGGCAGTAATTATGAAGTGTTAAGAATTGACAAACCGAGTGGAGCAAATGCTAGGTTATCAGTTTATAAAGGGGGTACAGGAACTTATAGAGGTCTTTCCTTAGAAACTGGAAGTTCTGGAGAAGGAATTATTATTGATTCAAGCAGTAATGTAGCTATAGCTAATAATTTAGATGTAGATGGTACTACAAATTTAGATGCGGTTGATATAGATGGTGCAGTTGATATGGCAAGTACATTAACTATGGGTGGCAACATTACAATGGCTGATGATACTTCTATTGGAATAGCTGATGATGCAGAAAGAATTGAATTTGATGGAGCTGGAGATATATCAGTATTGGGAGCAAACTTTGGAATAGGAGTCTCAGACCCAGATTCAGAGCTAGAAATTTTTCACGCTACAGACCCTCAAATAAAATTTTCAATAAATACCCATGGGGATGCAGGCATAATGCTTGGTGATGCTGATGGTTTGAAATTGTTTGGAAAAGGTGCTAGTAATCAACTTAGGCTCTACTCTGGTGCTTCAACTTTACAAGCACAAATTGATTCTAATGGTATTACTTTTAATGATGTAGTAGATATTACAGACACCACAGATGCAAGTGATGATTCTGGAGATACTGGTGCTTTAAGGGTTGAAGGTGGTGCATCAATTGCTAAAAAATTATATGTAGGTGGTACAACTAGCTTAGAAGGAACTACGACTATATCAAGTATTACTACTCTTGTTTACGAAACAAACCAAATGACTTTGACAAGAGATGGTGGACATTTGATGGTGCTAAGAAATTCTGGCTCTGCAATAGCAGATGGGGAAGCATTAGGCTATTATCGTTTCAATGGTAAGGTTGGTGGAAATGACGAAGAAGTTGGTGTAGACATTCGAGCAGAAGCAGATGGAGCTTGGACAGCAGATACGGATTGCCCTGCAAGGTTAAAATTTTCTACAAATTCTGGTAGTGGCACAGCAGAAAGAATGAGAATTGATAAAGATGGAGTTGTTACTCTTGGATTAAATGATGCAACAGCAACATCTGTTGGTATTGGTGCTAGTCCGTCAGTTGTAGCTAATACAAGCATCTTACATGTTGGTAATCATAATACAGCCGTAGCTGTTATATATCTTACAGATAATGAAGCACAGGATGATTTCTTTATCCAATCAAATTCAGAACTTAGAATGGGATATAATAACACCACATATCATAGCATGGGTACTACTGGAATTGCTAAATGGACATCAAACACAAATAGTAATTTATCTATAGACACTGCAAGTGCAACAAGTGAGCCTAGGATTATAGCAATTAATGATGCTGAAAGCGCATATGTAACTCTTGGTTTATATGCAGACCCACTAGAATTAAAAAGAGGTAGACTTAAATTTCCTGCAACACAGGTTGCTAGTTCAGATGCCAACACCTTAGATGACTATGAGGAAGGCGTGTTTGAGGTAGCAGTAACTGGTCAAACAAGTGGTAGTTGGACAACAACTTCTGCTAGTGGATATTTAAATTATATTAAAATTGGCAAATTGTGTCATATTAGTGGATATATTGAAGTAGATACTGATAATAGTGCTAATGGAAATTTAAAAATCACACTACCATTTACATCAGATAGTGGATTAACTGAAAACGCAGACTTACAATGGGGTTCTGGTACAATAGCAAACGGAGGCACTACAATAACTGCGGTATCTTCGGGCGTATATATTCCCGAAAATCAAGCTCATTTTCTGATGTTCTACATTTCAGATGCTGGTACTTATACATATTACTCTGATTCAAATTTAGATGATACTTGGATTGCTAGAGTTGGCTTTACATACAGAACAAACGCATAAATATTTTAATTGGACTAATTAAATGGAAATAAAAACAGGAGTNTAAATGGCATTAAGCAAAGAAAGCACCTTTGACTTTGAAGTAAAAGGCAAGTATAAAACAATTCACGCTAGAGAAAAAGTTTCTATTATTGAGGATGGAAAAGAAATCAGCTATAAGTATATAAGAAGAACTATTGAGCCAGATGCAGATATTTCTAATGAGTCTGATGAGGTAAAAGGTTTAGTTGATTTATTTTGGACTGATGAATTAAAAACAGCATTTAAAAATAGTTTAACAGAAGATTAATTAACAAATAAACAGGAGTAATTGTGGCTAAAAACAAAACAAATGAGCCTAAGAAGTTATTTTTTGAAGAAAAAGAGTACATTATGGATGACTTATCTAATGAGTCTAAAAGAATTTTAAATCACTTAGATGACATTCAAAAAAAACTGAACACTAATTTGTTTGTAAAAGAACAATTGGAAGTAGGTAAGGAATCTTTTATCAACATGCTTAGAGAATCATTAAACAAAAAAGAAGAAAAGTGATAATAAGAAAGTCAAAAAATGACAGGGTTTCACTGCATAAAAACACAAAGCCAAATATGACTAAGCGTTATGTGTTGTCCAGTGGGGAAACAACTTTTTTAAGTTATCCCAGTGATAAAAAAGATTATTTTGTGGTGTCAGATGGTGTAATTGTTAAGCGTTCTGATTCTTTTGCTACTGCTGAAAAAGAATTTGCAGAAATAACTGGTGAAGAAAGAATGGATTTATTTAAACATAAACTAATAAACAATGTTTTGCATGAAAGATAATTTTGACTTTATAACCCTTGCGGTTTGTGTTATTGGTTTTTTATTCTGGGTGATGGCATGGCTCATGACAAAGGGACTATAGATGGCAAACCTAAAACAGCAAGAAGCTACAGGGGGGCAGTAGTAGATGATAATATGGTCTTGTCATTCAACATCAGATGGCTTGGACAAATCGCAATTCTCCTCGGAGGATTGGTTTATGGATACTGGAACATCATTGACAGAATTGAAAAACTCGAAACTGGCTATCAACAGTCCAGTGAGCAGATTGAAGAACTGGTTAATAAGCACATTCAAGAAGAAAAAATTAAATACAGCAAATTAGAGCAAGAATTACAGTGGTATCAAAAGGAATTAAATCTCAATCCGCTTAGCTGGAAGAAAAAACGAGGTAAGAAATAGTGGAACAGTTTGCATCTACATATATGGAACTAGGATTTGCGGGCATTGTAGCTCTTTTATTTGGGTTTATGATAGTAAACTTAATTAAATCACAAAATGCTCAAAATGATGACCTAGAGCAGATTAAACAAGACCTCATGAAGCTGTCTACAGAGATGTCTAACACTCAATCTATTGCAGTTAAAATTGTAGATAGATTTAATATTACAGACAGGACTTCACAGTCACACAGAGAGGCTGTGGTAAAAGAATTAAACGAATTAAGCCAAGACATAGCAGAGGTTAAAGGTTCAGTGAGCAGGATAAATGGCAGACACTAAACCAATTTCAGATTCTAGTAGCCTTAACATCAGCCTTCCTATGTTAATTCAAGCAGTAGGGTTAATAGGTGCTATGGTTTGGGGATATGGTCAGTTAAATACTAGAATTAGTTTTTTAGAGTACCAAGTGGCTATGAACGAAGAACATATTTTAAGGCTAGAAGAAGATGCTGAAGCCAATCAAAATGCTGAGATTCCTGCTGATATTAAGCAAAATCAACGCATTGACTACCTAGAAAAAGAGTTAGACAGGATAAGAAAATGAAATTACAGGGTGGAATATCAATGGGTAATATTATTACAATAGTTATGTTGGGTGTTTCAATGGCATTGGCTTGGGGGAATATGGCTGAAACTGTTGAGTCCCTAGAAACCAGAATTGAGTCAAAGTCTGATAAATACCTTACAGATTATAAATTTCAAGTAATTATGAGAGATATAAAAGAAATAAAAGAATTGTTAAAAGAGAAAAGAGACAAATGATTTATAAAATAAAAGTTAAATATTTAAAAAAGAATTACAATAAATCTTATAACTACATAACCTTTGAAACAGGAGAAGTAAAATGGAATGGATGAACTGGACTAACTTTGCCTATGCTATGGTATTAGTGTTTACAATAATGGGGACTATGGTCGCTCAAAAATACCGCATGGTGGTAAAGGAATTAAAAGATGTGGCTCAAAAATACAAAGAAGCCTCTAAAGATGGTAAAATTTCAGAAAAAGAAAAAGAACAACTGGCTAAAGAGTGCATGGATGTTATTATGGCTCTTGTTAAGCTTGTGTGGAGATTTTAATTTGTTAGACCAGAAGCAAATGAAAAGGGTTATCAAGGAAACCCTAGAAAAAATAGATTTAAGCTCTAAAAAGGGCAATGAGCTAGTTTATAACACTGGACTGGTAGAGTCAAAATATGTCTATTTAATGCAGAAGGGTGGCAACAATGTTGCAAGGGGGTTGTTTCAGTGTGAGCCTTGGGTGGCTGTTGATATTTGCAATAATTATTTAAAGTATAGAAAAGACCTAATGAAAAAAGTTGCAGAGGCTTGCAACTTAGATTGGAAATACTTTACAGACCCAACAGAAGATGATTGGAGATTTATTTTAACAACAAACATATCAGCCATGATTGTTTTTTGTAGATTGCACTACCGCAGAATACCAAAGCCTCTTCCCCATACCATTCAAGAACAGTCAAAATATTGGAAGGACTATTATAATACAGCCTCTGGGTCTGGAACGCCAGAACATTTTCTGTCTATCGTCACCAGATATGGGTAAACAGCCAAACGGTACAACAGTTCCAGAGATTAGACATGATGAGCATGGAAATTTAATTTCATGTCCAGAGTGTAAGTCTAAAAAAATAAAAAAAGATGGTTTCCAATACTGGAAAAACAACAGAAGAAGGCAAAGGTGGCAGTGTAATAGTTGCTATAAAAAATTCTTAAATCCAAACATTGATGAAAAAGCAGAAGGCTTTGAAGTTCAGCCTATTCCTGTTGATGAGATGGACATTGAAGATATTATTAAATACAGAAACAAAAAGTATGAAAGGAAAATTTTATCTAAAAGGTCTAAAAATTTAATTAACATAGATGTAAAAGTTGATGGTGTTATTGGGATATGTCATTTTGGAGACCCTCATGTGGATGATGATGGAACTAATTTAGCTGAAATATTTGACCTTTGTGGGTTAGTTAATAAGACAGATGGTTTATTTGGTGGCAATTTGGGAGATGTACAAAATAACTGGATAGGCAGACTACAAGCTTTATACGCATCTCAATCTACAACAGCTAAAGAATCTTGGAGGCTAACAGAATATTTTTTAAACCAAGTAAACTGGATTTATTTAATAGCAGGAAATCATGACATCTGGTCTGGTGATGGAGACCCATTAGAATTTATAATGCGAGACCACAAGGGAGTTTTTCAAGCTTGGGGAGCAAGGATGAATTTAAAATTTCCTAACGGCAAACATGTAAGAATAAACGCAAGGCACACATTTAAAGGTCACTCAATGTGGAATACAGCGCATGGTGTGTCTAGGGCAGTCCAGACAGGTTGGAGAGACCACATTTTAACATCTGGACACACCCATGTTTCTGGCTATCAAGTTTTAAAAGACCCTGCAAGTGGATTAATTAGTCATGCTTTGCAGGTAGCTAGTTTTAAAAATATTGATGCCTATGCAGATAAGCTAGGTTTGGAGGATAAAAACATATTTAATGCTCCAGTGACTGTGATAGACCCTAGATATGATGATGATGACACTAGATTAATTACTACTTTTTTTAACCCTTTTGAAGGTGCTGAATATTTAAAATGGAAAAGAGCCAAAAAATAACCGAAATAACAACTTCTGATGAAAATTACAATGCTTTTGAAATTATTTTAAGATGTAAAGAGCTTGCAAGTAATATTTCAGCAAATGATTTATTAAATTTAGATAATAAAAATGCAACTAAAATAATAGAATTGATTAAACATTTAAAAAATTTAGAATTAGAAATAATTGAATATGAACCAAACAAGGTACAAGCATGAGTACATATGAACCAACATACTGCAACACCACAACAGACTTATTGTTTATTGAGCCATATTTAAGCCAATATGACCACAAAAGAGTTTTGCCTAGTAACTTTACCACTACAGATACATCTAATCTGTATCAGCTTAATGACACAGGCTTTGTAGGGCAGTTGTATAAGGACGGCATTGAGATGACATCTGTGACAGACACACCAAATGCAGATAATGAGTATAATTACTCAAGCTCTACAGATTCTTTTCAGTTTTTTCTAGCATCCTCATCTGTGACTGCTCTTAATTCAAGCTTGTTTGAGTCTAGCAGTGACTGGTCTACATTGAAATCTGATGCAGTAAAAAGAGCAAGTGACTTTATAAGAAGTTATTTGCCATTCCCAATTTATCCCAACAAAGGTGTGGGGACAGCAGATGCCACTGGAAACAGTTATCCAGAAATTATTGTAAGATGCACAGCTATTTTAGCTGTAGAGTCTTTAATTAGACCCTATGATGTAGAAAAGGCTGATTCTATAAAGTCTCAAGCCATTGGTCAAATGGGTTATTTAGACATGTTAAGAACAGGAGCTATTAATTTATATTCAAGTGAATCTGAGGCAAAACACAATGGAATTTTAAGAGAGGTTGCAATAGACTCCAACACTACAGGCTCTATTGTTGATGTTAGAGGAAGGTCTGGCTATCCTTGGGATATTATAAAGATAATTATTTCAAGTGGTGGGACAATAACAGCAGGCTCATCTAATACCAGTGTTAAGTTTAATTCATTTGTAGGCAATGAAAATGGTTTAAAATTGCAACCAATGGCAACTGATGAAATTATTGACTGCTATTGGCAACTTGTAGGACATAACATGTATGTAAGATTTAGTCCCGGTGTCTACACAACATCTGATGAGTGGGAGCTAGAAGTTAGTGGGGAGCTTGACCAGAGATACACACCTGTAAAAAGCATAAACATGAGTGCTAGATAATGGCTATAACTTTTGCCAACACATTCTATAATGACATCATGGACACTTTAATAAATATTATTAATGTTGAGTTTTCAATACCAGTGTATTTAGATGAAGCAAGAGGCTCTCATTGTTTTGTATTAACTCCAGACTCAGATGATTTAATAGATTATATGTCTACAGGAGTCCAGAGAGAATTTAATGTAAATATTCTCTATCAAATAAAACAGGGTGGAAGCTACACAAAAGATGTTTTTAAACAGGTTTCCAACAATGTAGAAAGGCTGAAAAGATTAATTTTTAATAATTCCTCATATAATAACGGCTCAACATGGTTTGATGCTAAAATAACTACTGTTAATTATGAGAGAGATGAAGATGATAATTCTATCTTTAAAGCAAATATAAATTTTAACTGTCAAAATATTGAGGTGATTTAATGAAAATAAAAGCATTGATGAATAAAATTTATAGAGTTAATCCTAACTCTGTAGAGTGCAGTGTGTCTGAGTTTGATAAACTTAAAGACGGGCAGGCTGTAGAAATGGCTGAAGGTTCAGCAAAACAACTACTAGACATGGGTGTTGTTCAATTAACTAAAAGCAAAAGTAAAAAAAAGGGGTCATAGATGGCTGATACTAGAGTCCTCCCAGTCAGTAGTGTAAAATACGGACTGAAGGCAGAAACTTCATTTGGAGTTGGTTTAGATAGTTCTGGAAATGATGGGACTGCGTATTTAACGCAACCTGTTGTACAAGCACAGAAGCCAACATTTAACATTAACAGAGAATCAAGACTATTAAGTGGTAGAGGCTCAGTAAAAAATGCGGCCGACACAATAGTCAATTTGAGGGGTGGAACAGTTACAATGCCATTTGAAATGGTAGCCACACCAAGAACTCTTGCACAGCATGCTTTGCTAGTTGGTCAAGAAAGTGGGACAAGTGGAAGCACACTGCATGAGATGGAAATTGATGGTGCAAGCAATGCAAATTCTATTGGTGGTTCAATTTCCAGTGGTATCCCACATAGTGCAAATCTAGCTTATTACCCTGCTACAGGCGAAGGAATAAAAGTTGCAGGTGTTGTCTGTTCAGATTTAACAATCACTGGTGATGTGGGCGCAAATAATGGTTTAGTTTCTATTTCTGGAAATTATTTTTCTGGATTTAGCAACCCTGTAGCAACATCAACAGCTTTAGAACAGACGTTTGATGGGACTTGGGCAAATGCTCAAACAACTTATTTTAATGTTATGGACTTTGACACAAGGACTCTTGATTCTGATGGTAATGATAATCAAGTCTTTATTATGAAGTCATTTACTTTCAACATTGCAAATGGAGTAAACAGAGTAGGCTTTGACACCAATGGAAATGCAGAGGCTTATGTTTTCCCAGAGTATGTTGTGACAGGAAGTCTTGTTATTAAGTATGATGATGAGTTTGATTATGGCGCAGGTGCTAATGTGATTCAAGATTTTCTGGATGGAGACACCATGACACTTAATCTAATTTGTGGAGATTCTGCACCAGATGCCGCAGGAGAAATGGAAATAACAGCAGAAGTTCAATACACTGGAGACCCTGCACAGGACTTGAGTGAGTCTGGTGTTTTTCACACTCTAGAGTTTGAGTGTGTACAAAATGCAAGCAATGAGGCTTTTAAATTGGAAACATTTGAAAACTCTGCTGTGACAACTTGGTAAAATAAATAGGGAGGCGTTATGATAATAGAAACCAAACATGGTGCATTTGATTGCAAAGACATCACCAGAAAAGAGCGCAGAAAGCTCTACAGAAAAGTAAAAGAAGTCTTTAATGAGCAGAAACTTGAAGACATTCATGACCTAGCTGATGAGTTTGCTCTAATTGCCTTTGGTGATGAAAAAAAAGCAGGTGAGGTGCTTGGTAAATTAACTGCACTGCAAGAAGATGAGGTGCTGATGGAAATCATCAACTCATATATGGGGTTTAGTAACCCAAATGGAAATGGGGACTGAGTTTTTCTGTCTGGTGTAGTTTACTTGGTTTTCCTACCACTAGACAATACAACCTCCCATACTCTGCTCAGTCCCCCATCTCTGGGAAAAGAAAAGTTTTCAGTAATGAAAATGATTTGATGGAAGAAATAATGAACATAGTAAATCAGCCAAGACATGAAAAATTTGGGATAGGGCAAACATTGTATTTTAATGTCCCATTTTTTTGTGACCCTAATTTTATTATTAGAGACTGGCATAATGAAATGCTTTCTGATTATTATTTGACTAAAAACTTTAACATCCCACTGTCTAAGGATATAGACAGCGCAAACGCATGGAAAAGCGATTGTTTTTTAGTGATAGAAAACGAAATTCAAAGAGTGGCAAAATTTAAGCAGGAAGAAAATGGCTAAAAATGTCAAAATAAGAATTGCTCTTTCTGGAGCAAAAAAAGCAGGGCAAGGCTTAAAACTTGTAGCAGGTGGACTCGCTAACATTGGAGCAAAAGCCTCTCTGGTTGGTTTTGGTTTTGGTGCATTATCTACAAAACTAGCAGGAGATTTCCAGAAAAGTCTTTTTGAAGTAAAAACATTAATGGGAGAGACTGGGCAATCTATTGAGTCAATGTCTAGTGAGCTTAGAAACGCATCTGCATCAAGTGGTTTAGCACTAAGTTCTCTGTCTAAAGCTAAATATGATATTGTTTCAGCAGGTTTTGCAGGAGCCGCAGAATCTGCAAAGGTATTAAACGCATCAACCATGCTTGCTGTGGGTGGAGTTACATCTGCGGCCGCGGCCGCTGATTTATTAACAACATCTCTCAATGCATATGGCAAAAGCTCAGAAGAGTCTACTGATGTAAGTGATGTTCTCTTTACTACTGTAAGACTTGGAAAAACAACCATGAGTGAATTAGCAGGGGCATTAGGGCAAGTTTTACCCTTTGCTAAGTCTGCAAATTTAGATTTGAGAGGAGTTGGAAGTGCAATGGCTACCCTAACAGCCTCTGGAATTAACACTTTTGAGGCTACCACTGCGCTTAAATCTGCTATTGTTGCATTAACTGCGCCAACAGAAGGCGCAAAAAAAGCTATGGAAGAAGCAGGAATTGAAGTTGTAAGGTTTAAAGATGGCTCTCTGGATTTAAGCAATACTGTTGAGCAATTTGTTGGAGTCCCTCAAGATGTGATGACCAAGTTTATTCCAAACATTAGAGCAGTTGCCGCAATTCAAACGATGGCAAACAATTTTGAAACATTAGAAAGCAATGTAAATGAGTTTTCAACTAATACAGCAGGAGCATCACAAAAAGCCTTTGAGACAATGACAGGAGCGTTTAATACTCAATTTTCTATGCTTAAAAATAATGTTCAAAATATTATGATAACTATAGGCAATGCTATAATTGAAAAAATTCAACCAAAAATAGAACAATTAAACACAGTTTTAAGTGAGTTGGGGGAAATAGGTTTTGAAAATATAGCATCAGCCTTGGTTGCCAATCTAGATGCTATAATGGAGACCCTAAACACTGTGGTTGTTTTAGCTATGGAAAGAGTTGCTGAACATGTCCAAATAGCAGGACTAACAATAAAAAGAGAGTTAGCAGATATTATTCCTTTTATGGGTGGCACTGTAGAGGAACTGGATGAAGAAATAGCAAAACTTACTGAAAACTTAGGTGAAAAGAACAGTGAGGCTCTTTCAAGAATGAAGGAAGAGATTGAGGCTACATTCACATTTATTAAAGAGCAGTCAGAGACCAGTCAAGTAGGCGCAGAAGAAGTTCAAAAGCAGGGACAAAAAGCAATAGCCAATGACTTAAAAATTAGAAAAGCCAACACAAATGAAATTATAGGACTTGAAGAAAAGAAGTTATTTGTGGCTAAAAAAGTAAATAAAGGACTTGGAAAAGTTACAGAAGAAACAAAGAGGCTTAATGCAGAGCAGGCTGTTGCTTATGGGGTTAGTGCAAGCAGTGCAGAAAAGGCGGCTCAGCAAACAGTTAGAAGTGCAATAAGGGTTGCAGTAGCTGAACAAATTAAAAAAGCAGTAGTGTCTATTCCATTTCCATTTAATATTGTTGTGGCGGCTGGAGCAGGCGCGGCTATCATGAAGCTAATTGAGGAAGCTCTGTCTAATGTAAAAACTGGATTTGCAGAGGGTGGAATTGTTGGAGGAGTGGGAAACAGAGACACAGTGCCTGCTATGCTTACACCCGGAGAGGTAATTTTAAATCAAGCTCAACAAGAAAATTTAGCTCCTAAAATAGGAAATGGGGTGACTATAAATTTTAACGGACCGATAACAGATGAGGGTTATGTAAGAGATTTCATTTTGCCAGAAATTGAAAACACTATTGGAAACTCTCTTGCTTAATGGCTTTAACTCTTCCAGATACATTTAAAAAACACTCAGTAAAGCAAAACTGGCTTGTGTTATTATACAACAGTGGTGGTGGATATACAGGAGTAAGTTTTTATGATACTGTTGTCAGTTCTAATCAGTTTTATGGTGCAATTATTAACAAGCCAAAGATTAGGGAGTCAATTAGTTTAAAAAAATCAACTAGCAGTACAAGCAATGTAAATATTACTGTTGCTAATTTTAATATTTCTGGAACAACATTTTCTGGGATTATTTATGGAACTAGCACTAGATACATTAATAGAGATGTTAAAATATATATTCAGCCAGAAGATGACAATGACATTAATAATTGCCTTTTAATATACACTGGTAAGCTTTCAAGCGTTTCACATGATATTAAAAGTGTTAAATTAAATATTGAAGCTAGGAGACCTTGGGATGGTGTAGAAATCCCACAAGTAAAAACTATCAGAAACAATTATTTCCCAGTGGCTTATGGTGATTACAGACCAAATGCAAGCACCAGTGATGCAGACTCTGTTGCAATTTCTGCATCAACTTCATCTGGGGATGATGAGTACAGGAATAGAAAAACACTTTACCCAATTCCTGTTGATTTTATAAAAGGCAACACTGTTTATTCTTTAACTGGTGAGTGGTCTCAGACTTCAAAAGCTTATCCGCATTTTTATGAAAAATCCCTTGATAAATTTCTGCCTATTGCAAACCATGCAAGCACTTACACAACTGTAGACAGTGCTAATGAGGTTTATGGTGATGGTTATGCTGTCAGATTTCACAAAAATTTATTAAAAGCCACTTTATTTAAGCCTCTTGGCAGGATTTCAAGTGGCTCTGGTTGGGCATCAAATGAAAATGCTGTTGATGGTACAACTACAGATACATCAACTTTTACACAGTTTGATGTTGAGCTTTTAGACTTTACTGATGACCAAAGTTCAGACATCAGNTTTACTATGCCATCATTAACAGGAATNCCTACAACCCTGCAAGTCTTTCCAGTNATAAAAGCTACATGCACATTTAGCAGTGCATCTGGTTCTGGTGCTATTAGGGTTAATGTAATTAATTATAGTTTTTCTAATGAAGATGTGTCTGGTTATTTTAGATTCACAGGAAACACTGCAAGCTCTACAACAATGACAGCAACGGTAGGTGGTGATGTAAGCAGTACAGCTTTAATAGGTAGCAACTCATCTATTTCAAACAATTTTTTAAGCAGTGGAAGTGGTTGGGGTGAAGATTTAGCTATAAGAATAAAACAAGAGTTAGAGAGTGGTAGTCTTGATGGCAGGATAACACTTGACTTAAAATTATATGACATCATAATTCAATCAATAACTAAATTAGATTTTACAGCAACCACAACATCTGGAAAATCAGAGGCAGGTAATTTTATTGCAGATTTAGATTTTGTTTACTGTGGTGGTGATGGACTCCCAGACAACGGTTGGAACTCAAACAGTGCTATAACTGAAATCCATGAAGCTCACAGAGACTTATTGCACAGGTTTACATCATATACAAACTCTAACACACCAATAAACTGGAGCAGTGGTACAAATATTAACAGCATAAAAGATTGGAAAATAAGAAAGTGGGTAAATGAGCCAGTTGATTTGTTAGATGTGTTGCAGGAGTTGCAATTTGAGGGAGGTTTTATTTTTAGGTTTAATTCACAAAACCAAGGTCAGTACATTTTTATACCAGATAGTATTAGCACAGACCACACTCTGAATACAGATGACCTTGGCTCCATAAATGTTTCTTTGTCAAACATGTCTGAAGTTATCACTAGAATGGACATAGAGTATGATAAACACCCTGTTAAGGGTTATGTAAGCAGTGTTTCTGCATCTAACTCAACAGCCACAACTAATTTGAATATTGGGACGGCTGAAAATAAAAAGAAATTTAGGCTTAATGCGCTAACATCTGCGCCTGCAAGCTCTCCAAGTTCAAACCCTAATGATGATTTTTACACCTATTACAATAATATATTTGGAGACCAAAAGCTGATAGTAAAAGCTGATATTATTAATCCCTCTTTTTATGGTATAGATGTTGGAGATTTTGTGGCTTTTAATACTATGCCAGTCAATCCATTTGGAGAGTCTTGGTCTGGAAAAGACTTTATAGTCACAAAAGTTAGCAGGGAAATTGGTAAATTAAAGTGCGAATTTAGAGAGGTTTAGATGGCTAAAACATTTTATTATGACAGTGTAGGTTTACTGGAATCAACATTAATTGAGGGAGCTGTTGTTGGTGGTACTGGCAATGTGATTAATTTCTCAGCAGGTGACTCAGTCACAAATCCAGAAAGAGCAACAGACCAAAGCTTAACAACTGCCGTTACAGGTTGGGGTCAGAATGACATTTTACAAATTGACTTAGGCTCTGCTAAAACTGTTGATTTTTTTGCAGTTTATTTTAATGCTGAAGAAGCTGATGATGTAGAATTAGAATTTGACTCAGCATCAACAGGTTTTTCAGATGGGGAGTCTCTAGATATTAGCTCAACTTTTAGCGCAAATGCTTGGACAGTCTCAGAGTTTTCTGAACAAACAAAACAATACTGGCGAATCATTGCACCAGACTCTGGTGGAATAGTTGGACTCACAGAAGTTATAATTGGGCAGAAATTAGAATTTGAGTTTAATCCAGACTTAGGGACTTCAGATGTAGACTCTTTTAATACAGAAGTTGTTAAAAGCATTGGAGGGGTTGAATATGCTGTAAAAAATGGCAACCCTACTAACACCCTCACTTTTAACTTTTCAAGCGTTTCTAGCACATTTAAGACCAGTTTAATAAGCATGCAGGACGAAGTGCAGAACTTTAAAAAATTTATTTATTCAGAAAATGGAACTACGGGCCCGTTTCACTATGTTAGGTTGGGAAGTCCCATAGAATTTAAAGAGGTTTCAAGCAATAGATTCAGTTGCAATATTAAACTACTAGAACAATTATCATAGTTTTATTATATTAAACAGCCTCAGAGCGTTTCTACACTTCGTTTTACTCGTTGTTGTTGATTAGTTATTCACACACCTACTAAACCTCTGAGGCATTTTTTTAAATTCTATCTAATTATAAATTATTTTTATAGTCTATAATTTTTTTTTCGAAAGTTCTTGCATCTTTCATTTTTATGTAGTAGTATTGTGTTGTGAATGACTTAAATAAACAATCAACAACAGGAGAGAAAATGAGAAACTATACTATAAATAATGACTTTACACTCAAGAATGGAGAAATCCATGAGCATGAAGGTGTGAAGTACCAAAGAAACTACATTGGTGGCGCGGCTTTTGACAACAAGGTTGCAGTATGGGAAGGCTCTGAAGAGCAGAAGATGTGGAAGTTGTACAAAACAAACAAAGCTAAGTATTTTAAAAAATACGGTGAAAGATAGGGGGGTGGCATAATGAACCTAGATACATTAAAAAAAATAGTGCAAGATATTGCAAGAGCAGGTGGTGTAGACCCTAATTTGGTTTTGCATTGCAAAGCATATAACCTTGTAGACATTGCTGTTCCAATGCATACTGATAAGATGCCTGTAGGATTAGACAGGGAGTCTGCATTTCTTAACACAGAAAAACCATTGTCAACGCAAGAGTGTATAAAAAGACATGCACAGTTTTCAAGAGTCATGCAAAAATCATTGAATTTATTGCAAGGCACTTTGATGGGTGTAGATGTGGATTTTCATGTAGACAGAATGGGTTATAGCCAATACATTTTTAAAATTAAACCTTAGGGGAGGTGGCATAATGTTAGCAAAAGATGTAAAAGCAGGCGATACAATAAAAACATGGTGGGGCAAGATGATTGTTGAAAGCACCAGAATTAAATATATGAAAAATGGCAGAAAGAAGATTCAGTTTAAAGGCATCAACCTAGGTGGTATGGGTACAATTGTTGGAAACGTAGCGTTAGACAGTAAGTACGAAGATACAAAAGTCACTGTCATCAAGGGAGGTAAATAATGATACAAATTACTAAAGTAAAAAAGCACATCTCATCTAAGGGTTTTAGGATGAACAGGCAAGCAGAGGCAGGGATAAATAAGCAGGTGGAGATGCTACTAGATAAGATGCTTGAGAATGTGAAGAACTCAAAAACCAAGACACTTAAAATAGAACACACTGTTGTTAATAAGGTCACTAAAACAGTTGAGAATGTGAGAACTTGCAACAAGTGTGGGAACATACCTACTATCTACATAAACCTAGCCAGAAACCTATATCAAGAAGTCTGTGACAAAGCATGGGTTATGGCTAAGAAAATCAAGGCAGGTAAGGTGAGAGGAGTAAGTTTATAATGAGAAATAAAACTGTAACAATTCCAAATGCTAGGGCAACTGCCCTAGCTTGGTGGCGGTCTACCAATAAAGAATATAGAAAGTCTTTAGTAGATGACCATTATGGTGAAAACAAGGGTTGGGTTTTTATGTCAAGAGTTTCAAGTATTGTAATTGAAAGAATATTTATAAAATTCTTGGAAAGACAAAGAGGGGGTGAATAGGATGAAAATATATTTCCCTAAGATGACAAAAGTGAAAGACCCTAACAGGCATCCTACAGATAGAGAAGGGGTTAAAAAGGTGTATAAACTTGCTAAAAGACAAGCAAGGAAAAACAATCAAAAAGCACCCACCATGTCAGAAATTAAGCGCATGCTAATTGAAGAAAACGATGTTGATGTTTATTCAAATGGAATTACAGAGTGTCATGTTAATATGCCAAAGAAAGATGACAACGGCAACCCTACAAGTCCAATTCATTTATCTATTAAAAGTTATGATAGGTCTACTTTTGTCAGTTGGCAAATAAAGCAGTGGATTAAAAATGATATTGTTGGTGAAGAGGTTGAGGCAGTTGAGTTGTTTCCTGCTGAGTCCAGATTAGTAAATGGTGCAAATCAATATCACCTCTGGTGCTTTGATAAGGGTGTCCTGCCATTTGGTTTTCCTGCTAGGATGGTATCATCTGAAAAGCCAGAAGGCAGGGGACAGCAAGACCTGCCAATCAGAGTTTTAAGCTATGATGATATGGGGGGCAGTTAAAATGCCAACATGTCTTATGTGCGATAAAACTGTAAATAAAATACAGTATGTACAATCTAAAAAGTCCTGCTCTAAATGCTTAGATGAGCCTAGATATATGATGGAAGTAGAGTGGGACAGTAACGGCACAGACATAGATTATGACATCTGGGTGCATGATGATTTTTTCTGGATTGTAGAAAAAGCAACAAATGCTACACTAAAAGGATTTGACACATCTATTGGTAGCTGTCCAGACTTTAAAGTAATTAGCTGTGTAGACACTCATAGTGGTTTAACTTTAACCAAGAGTGTGCAGTTTAACATCAAACATGACATTAATAAACTTAATAAAATATAGGAGCATTTATGGCATTTCCATTTAAAAGTCACAAACCATTTTTAAGAAAACACACAGAGGATGAGTATTTAAAATTAGAACAGAATTTTATTAATCTTTTTATTGCTGTCAAATCACTTTCAACTCATTGCCACAACAGAGATGATGCTTCCCAGATTTATGTAAATTTTAGCGCAATGTGTACAAGGGTAGAGCAGATTATTTCAGAGTATGAGGAGTATGAGGCAGGTTTAGGTGTTGCTAATCAAACCGCATCTGGTCAGCAGGATGATGATGACCTGCCTCATAATATTGGAATAATATGCAATGATAATGAAAGAAAAATTATTGTTGAGGCACTTGACCACATGGCAACTCAGTTAGAGTCTATTAATATCAATGATGAGGATGCAGAGCAGGTTAGAGAATTATCTAACAGCATTAGAAGGGTTAAAAAATGAAATATAAAATTCTTGAAATGATAGCTGAGAGACTTGATAAAGGTGGTAAGCAGTATGGGCATGCAATTGACATAAAAGATGGCAGGAAATGGGAAATAGAGGCATTAGAGGAGTTGTTAGATTTTGTTTTCTATGCAATTTGTTTATTAATCTTAATAAAAGAGGAGAGAGCTAGTGAAAAAGAAAAGTCAAATTAATCAAATTAGAGACCACTTAAACGAAGGCAGGAGTCTCACAGCACTTGATGCTCTTGATTTGTATGGTTGCATGAGGTTAGCCGCGATTATCCACACCCTGCACCATGATGAGGGAATGGAAATTAACAGGGAGACAATTAAGACAAATTCTGGGAAAAGCATTACTAGATACACTGCAAAGAACCCAGACAACAAAGACCAATATAGTCTTTTTAATAATAACCCAAAGTCCCCAAAGTCTTGGGAGCTTGACTACTAGAGAGGTAAGAAATGAGTGATTTTATAGATAGCATTTTAGCAATAGCAGAACACTACTTAACTAAATACATAAATTTGTGGGTGGTGGTTTTTGGAATTTATTTTTTAATAACAGCAATAACTAAATAGGAGAAGTTATGTTTTTAGAATGGAAAAAAGACACACACAGTGACATTAATATTATTATTGAGTTTAATCATGACCTACAGGACTCAGTAAAATATGAAACAGGTGGGCAATACAACAAAACAGCCTACAAACTAGATGTCATAAACAGAGGAGAAACATTAAAAACAAAGCCACTTAGTGATGGTAAAACATTTGAGTTTAGGAATGGAAGTGGTTTTGAGTTTAGAATTTCTGAAAACCTTTTTGAAAAAATGATGATGTGGNANTANAAAAAGGGTGATATTGTTTTAATTAGATTTGAGACAAAGAAATCAGAAAATAATTTCTGGAAAATTGAGAGAGCAGAGGCAAAGCCTGTAGACATAAATGATGATATTAATATTGATGAAAGTGCAGAAAAGCAAAAAATGGCAAATGCTATCCAGAGAAAAAATAGTGTATCCACAACTGATGATAGAATAGCTTGGGCAGTTGCAATTAATAATGCTACTAAATTAGTTAGTCATATAAATTGTAAAATTGATGAAAAAATAGAATTAATTGAGGAAAGCACTGCTAGAATATATGAACTTGTAAAAAGTTTAGACACATACCTAACAAACCAAACCGAGGAAACACATGAAGAAAAAGAACCCTTTTAATAAATACCAAAGAAAAAGAATGGGCATCAGAACTCTTAAAAATCTTATCAATATGTATCAGTTAATGCTAACAGAGGGAAAGATTAAAGAGGGTGGTGCAAACCATAAAAGACTAGAGCAGTTGAGGTTTGATTTAGCAAACAGAATCAAGTTTTTTAATGAACAGAGAAAGTTTGCAAACCTACAGAAATGGATTTCTAATGAAAAAAGCTCATAGGATTAAGCTGTCTAAAATGGTTAGGCAGATTGCATTATCTAGGGACAAGAGATGTTTAAGATGTGGGAAAGATAAAAACCTGCATGTGTCTCACATTTACCCAAGGGGCAAGCACCCTAGATTGCAATTTGAGCTAGACAATGTAAAAGTTCTGTGCATGGCTTGTCATCTTTATTGGTGGCATAAGCACCCAATTGAGGCAAAGGAATGGGCAGAGCAAACACTAGGCAGGGAAAGACTTGATAGTCTGAAAGAAAAAGCAAATACAATAAAATATGGGTCATATATATATGAGGAAATAAAAAATGACCTAACAAAAATAATAGAGGAGGATTTATAAAATGGCAAAGAGGTTTATAGATACTAAAATATGGGACAAGTCATGGTTTAGGAAACTAGAGTTGAGAAAAAAATTACTCTGGCTTTATATAACCACTAAATGTGACCATGCAGGAATCTGGGATGCAGATTTTGAGGCGGCTTCATTCTTTATTGGTGAGCAGGTGACAGATGATGATTTAGATTGGATGAAGTCCAAGATGATTCCAGTGAAATCTAACAACGGACAGAAACAATATTTCTTTCCATCCTTTGTTGATTATCAATATGGGTTTCTTAAAGAAACTAGCAAGCCACATTTATCTGTTAGGAAAAGGCTAATTGATAAAGGTTTAAAAAGCTATATTAATAAAGGTTTAGAAAAAAACTCAAAGGGTTTAAAAACCCTTAAAGATAAAGAAAAAGAAAAAGATAAATTAAAAGAAAAAGAAAAAGCGTTTGAAAAAGATGTTTTTAATTTAATTGATGAGTTAAATATAAATGAAAAGGTTGCTAATGATTTCATCATGTATTGGACAGAGATGAAACCAAGGGGCAAGAAAATGAAATTTGAAATGCAACAAACCTTTGACATTAAAAGAAGGCTTGCGAAATGGAAGGATAATAATGATGAGTGGTCAAATTCAAAAGAGTACACTAGACAAAAAATGTCCATCTGATATGGCTGAGAGGTATGTTAATGACCTATTTGAGTTGTTGGAAATCAAGGGGCAAAATTCACAGATGTTTAATCAGTTTTGCTCTCTGTTGATGAAGTATAAAATCAGCGTGGTAAAAGAATCATGGAGGTCTATTGTTTATATGTGCGAGTTACCCAATGGGCAGATTGCAGGTAAGCTTCCACCACTCTGGAAAGTTGAGAACACATTTCAGCAACATAATTTGAACAAATTCAACAATCAGCACAAGCTAGACAAGTCTGCTCCTGTAGATGCAGGAGTTGTAATGAAGTTGTGGGATATAGGCAAGCAGTATGCTAGCGGTGAAATAGGAGAGGATGAGCTTGACAAGCTTGTTGAATTATTAAAAAAGGAAAACTAATGTCTGAGCAAAACCAATTATTTAATGATGATGACTTAATTTGGTGGAAAAAATACTGGCATGATATGCCAGAGTATGAGCAGGAGGATTTAAAGCCAATTAAAACAGTAGTGGTAAAGTTTGACTCATGGGAATATTATGAGAAGTTTAGGGAAATGATGGGACAAACCATGACCAAAAAAACCACCTACATCTGGTTTCCAAAGCATAAAGATGCAAGCTATAAAAATAAGAGGTGGGTCAATGATGAGGAATAGATACCCAATTTTTATACCAAGCAAAGGCAGGTGGGAACATAGGTACACCATTGACATGTTTGATGAGTTTGGATTTGACTATCATGTAGTGGTAGAACCGCAGGAATATGACAACTATGCAAATGTGGTTGATTCTGATAAATTACTAGTGTTGCCATTTTCTAATAAGGGACTCACAAAAACTAGAAACTGGATTTGGGATTATGCTGAAAGCTTGGGTGTTGAAAAATTTTGGACTTTTGATGACAATATAAATGGAATTTATAGATTTAATAACAACTTAAGAGTCAGATGCTCAACAGGTGTCCCTATTCCAATCATTGAAAACTTTTCAGATAGATTTGAAAATGTCAGTTTAACTGGAATGAATTATTTCATGTTCATCTACAGAAAAATAAAAAAGCCACCATTTAGAGTAAACAGCAGAGTCTATTCAAATATGTTATTGAATGCAAAAGAAAAAAACCCAGATGGCACACCATTCAGAAACAACCTAGAGTTTAATGATGACACAGACCTAAATATAAGAATCTTAAAAATGAGGAAGTGCATAATTCAGTTTAATGCTTTCTGCATTTACAAATTAAACACCATGACAGTAAAAGGTGGTATAAAAGACAGCTATGATAAAATGACAGACAAGAGAAAAACAATTAGTGAGATGTTAGTAAATGAGCATCCAGATGTGGCTAAATTGGTCTGGAAGTTTAATAGGTGGCATCATGAGGTAGATTATAAATCAATAGGCAGGCACACCCTAAAAATGAAACAGGGTCTTAATATTCCAAAAGGTGTCAATAACTATGGAATGAAATTGGTGGAGCTTAATTATGATTAAGTTTCATGAAATAGAAAAGAAAAGCCTGTTTGATTTATGTCCACCAGATGTTGATAAAAAAGAATGGGACGAGTTTAGAGCTAACTATCACAAGGCTGAAAAGCTAGAGATTTTAAAAAACCCTCCCCAGATTGATATAGAATTAAATGCAGGTTGCAACATGAGTTGTCCATTTTGTTGGCATGGCTATAATAAAATTAAAAATAAGACAATGCCTGTATCCACTTATAAAAAAATTATTGATGAGGCTGTAAGGTTTGGACTTAAAAGTTTAAAGCTAACATACATAAATGAGCCATTGCTACGGCATGACCTAGAAGATTGCATTAAATATGCCAAAAAATCTGGAATATTAAATGTCTACATGGTGACTAATGGAGTGCTGTTAAATAAAAAAAGATATGACAGGTTGATTGACAGTGGAATCACTAAAGTTTTTTGTAGCATTGATGCTGTAACCGAGGAAACATATAACAAACAAAGACTATCTGGTAAATTTGAGCAGGTTGTAAATAACATAAAAGGGTTTATANNNAGAAGAAATNAAAGAGGTTTAAAATTTCCANTNGTTAGAGTTAGTTTTGTGCGGAATAAATTAAACAAACATGAGGAGTTGTCATTTAAAAAGACTTGGGAAAACATAGCAGATTTGGTAGTCATTCAAAACATGACAGAAGTTCCAGATGTTAAAACTGGTTTGAGACTAAATAAAAGCATCACAAATCAAAATGGCTGTGCTTTTCCATTCAAACAATTAGTGGTGGACACTTATGGAGATATATTGCCATGCTGTAAAATGGGTGGCAAAAAACTTGCACTAGGCAATATTAAAAACATGACCCTTGAGCAAGCTTGGAACAGTAAAAAAATGAAACACCTTAAATGGATACATAAAAACAACTTATGGACAGAAAACAAAACCTGCTCAGATTGTATTTTGAATAATTAAAATTGGGACATAAAAATAAAAATAATAAGGAAAAAAAGTTCTTAGCAAAGTAAATAAAAAATGTTAGAATAGTTTTTCTGCTTTGCTTTGGCTATGGCAGTTATGCCCTTGTCCCAATAAATTTTTTAAAAAAAACTTAAACCCTTTAAAAAAAAAATAAAAAAAAGCTTGCACCATTCATTGGTTTGCGGTATTTTCTTGTTGTGAATAATAATCAACCAGAAACAACAGGAGAAAAAATGAAGGGATTTTTTAACAATGAAAAAGGCTTTGGTGTAGAGATTGAATTTCTAAGACCAATAGGTAAGTCACAATCTACAATATGCAGAAAGATACAGGCTCATGTAGTTTTTCAAGCTCAACAAATTGAGTGCAAAAGAGAGAGTTGGAACAAAAGAACAGTTCCTTATTGGAAGTGTGTGACAGATTCATCTGTCAGAGCAGGCGGTTATAATCCAAACCACACAGGTGATAATGAGTTAGTGTCACCAATTCTTTTTGGTCAAAAAGGGAAAGCTCAGTTGAAAGCAGTTTTGCAGGTTCTAAGAGAGCAGGGTTGTGAAGTTAATGTGACATGTGGAATCCATGTTCATCATGATATAACAGAAACCATGTTAGCAGGCATAAGAATTGCAAAGAAGGTTTTGAAGAACCTCATTGGTTTAGTTGTGAAGTATGAGCATGTCATCTACAACCTTATGCCTGCATCTAGATTGACTAGAGAGTACAGCCAACCTGCTAGAAAGTTCATTTCATATAAAAAAGAAACCATCAGCAGATTAGTTAATC